>Ga0228711_1002576_pt1 | contig 27965 bp, 10 predicted proteins | sample MedpolnodulmetaG_2_FD_177996 | JGI IMG/M metagenome (GOLD analysis project Ga0228711, IMG submission 177996) | Root nodule microbial communities from Medicago polymorpha collected in Santa Monica, California, United States - brown nodules | ecosystem: Host-associated > Plants > Roots > Nodule... | reverse complement strand
CCTAAAATCCACATACAAACTCTTATATATATATATATATATATATATATATATATACACATGGATATTTTAATAATTTACATAATTTATTAACGGGTACGGATACCCGCGGACACGGATATCATCATATCCGTGTTCATAAAGTAACGGGTAGTTAAATACCCGTTTATTATATCCGCGGGTACCCGTTTAGCTACCTGCCCCGTGTCCATGACGGATTTTATCCGCGGATATCTGCGGGCACAGATTTTTTTGCCACCCCTACGCAGCAGACATGTTCGTAACAGTTGAATCAAATTCAAAAGTTTTAAAATTAAAGATTTTTTTGGTATCGAGTTTGAAATCATAGGATAGAGGTAAATAGCATTCTCTGTTGAAACTAAAATGAGAGTCGTCTGATCAAATATAAATTGTGTTATTGTTTTATTATGTAAAACGAGTTAAAATCTGAATCGCCAAAAATCTTAAACTAACTAATGATATTTATTACCGCGTAAAACAGTGTTAAAACTTTAGAGGAGGGAAACATGATCTATTACTTCGTGAATGCCTTAAATTTATGAATAGAAACTCACTTGTGATAGGTGAAGATTAGGGTACGATGGTGGGTCCCATCAATAAATAGTAGGGTACGTGTGTAGAACCTTGATTGTCGGCAAAATAATGCATTGATTCACGGATGGATGGATGAAAGTTAAAAAGGTTGACTAGTTTGGTTTGATAGTTAAATTTTGCTGGACGCCACTACCATTCCCAAATTCAAGCATATATTAAGTTCCAAATTCATTCACTGATAATGACAAAAGGGATTGATTTTAACAACAAAAAAATGACAAAAGGTATTAAAAGGACTTCATTAATATAAATATTTAGTACTGCCTCCATCCAAAATTTCAAAAAAAAATCAAATCAAATCACATTTACAAGAAAACTAAAACATAAGATTTGGAGTTATAACTTTTTGTGTTTTCTTTAAAATAAGTTTTATAAAAGATATAAAAACAGTTTTCATTGACTATTGATTATGGAGAAAATGAAAAAGAGAAAATGGAAAAGAGAAAATTGAATGTGATTTACATTTAATTTTACGAGAATAAACAAAAAGTTTTTCTTGAAATTAAAGGTTATAGTTTAAATTCTGACGAAAAAGTAAATATTTTTGTAATTAAAAAAAATTTAATCCTAAATACAAATAGAAAAGTAGTTTAAGTGTCCTGACCTAAAAGGCAAAATACAAAAATTACTAGGTCAGTCAGACGCAATAATCAAGGTTCAAATAGTGACTCCTTCATTTATTTAGTTTGATAAAAAAAAAATACTATAAACATTCTCTTTCTAGCATTTTATTAAATAGTCACTTTTATATTGGGTGAAACTCATGTGAGTTTCACCACTTTATTTGAAATCCATTTTTAAAGCGTAGTACTTACATGAATTTCATTCAATAAAAAAATAGTGTTTGAAAGAGTGTTAGAAAAAGAGTGTTTATAATACTCATCTTTAATTTGATAGTTATGTTATCCTCTTGCCAGAAGTCACTCTCATTCCCAAATTCAAGAGTATATACTCCATTCGTCCCATATTATAAGCAAAAAAAACACACTTATTAAAAAAATTAAAACATAGTAGTTTGTAGCCTAGTTTTTTGTGTTATCTTTGAAATAAGTTTTATAGGAAGATGTAAAAACAATTTTTATTGGTAGTTGATTATAGAGAAAATGAAAAAGAGAGCAAATTGAATGCACTTTGCATTTAATTTTCCCGTGGAAAATATAATTTTTTGAAAAAACGTAAATATACATGATAAAAATTGGTCTTTTTTGCTTATAATTTGGGACAAAGAAAATGAGTATTTTTGCTTATAATTTGGGACAGAAAGAAAGAGTAAGTTCCAAATTCATCCACGGATAATAACAAAAGGATTGAAAAGAATTATATTTAAGATGAATGAAATTAGTTTTTTTTTTTAATTTGTTTATACTCAAAGACCGAAAAAGTACTGTATACACTAATATTTACTTTGACAATAAATTATGAATCGAAAAAAACATCCATTATGAATGTTGGATCATACAAAGGGTTATTAATTATTAGCATTCTCTTAATTTTTTTAATATACTTTTACCTCGTGTGTAAAAGTTGAAAACATTTTATAAACAGTTGATAAATTGTTTCCATTAATCCCTAAAATAGTCCTAAATGTGCTTATTGTTGCTTATTGTTTCCATTAATCTCATACAAAGGGTGTGAAATGCGAATACGAATGCGAACAATATTCACAGTACTGCAGTTTCGATTGGTTGTTTTCAACTTTGATTTTTGGTTCTGCTTCAGTCGATTTCAATTTTAGGAAGGAAGTTTGATTACTGGTTATGCAGTTTCGATTTCGTTGTTTTCAACTGCGATCGATTTCGTTCGTTTTCATCTTCGCAATCGATTTCGTCTTCAAATTCGTTTTCAATTTTGGGTTTAATTTGTTTGATATCAGGTTTTTGTTGTTTGATGTGTGCTTTCTGGCTTCTGGGTTTTTGCTTTCAAACATGAAAATCTCAAGATAACAAAGAGGTTCCATTGGATTTTGGATATAAAAAAACAATTGAAGTTGTTAATTTTTTTTATCTTCTGTGCTGCTGTTGTTGTTATTGTTTTGCAAAAGGAGGGAACACAATAGAGAAGAGCTAAGGAAAAAAAGAAGGAAGTTGAAGAGAAGGAATGTGTTTTGGAATGTGTTTTGATTTCTGGGCTTTTGGTTTTTTATTTTCTAGTGTATTTGATGAATGTATGAAGATGTTGATGAAGACGGGGAGGGAAGATGAAGAAATGTTTAAAAAATTAGGGGCCCATTTGAAATAGTTTTTGTTTTCAGTTTTTGAAATATACAAGTCTTCTTCTCACAATAGTTATTTTTTTACATGTTTTAGTTATTTAGTCCCAAAACTAAAAAATTCAAAACAGTTTCCAAAACTGTAATTTTAAAAATAGTTTAGCAAACAAGTTTTTAATTTTCAAGTTTTTAAAAACTAAAATAGAGTTTTTGGAAAGTGTTTCAAACAGACTCTGTTGTGATGCAATGTTATTTATAATAGACCTTCATAATCCAGTCGTGTCCCCTTTTTGAAAAAAAGATCATAGGGTTGAAAATAAAAATATATAATATCTATGGTAGACCACCTACAATGTTGGTCCACCTAATACATTTTGGGTTAAAGTTAACTAACATAGATCAAACTCACTAATGGAGCATATTTGAGAGACCAAACTGAAAAAATTTAGAGTTAAGTGACCATATTGAAAACAACAAATAAGTTGAAGGTCTATTTATGTAATTAAGCCTTATTTAAATAAACTTGAAAAGTATTGTTAACAGAACTTGTAAAAGTAATTACTATTCTTATAGAAAAAGTTGACTATTTAAGAAAACTCAGCACAGTACTCTATGATGACAAGTTAAACCAAATGTATCATGTAACTTTAATACGTAATTATTTGACACTAGAAAAAAACACGTCTTTAAATTTATTAAAAACCACTCCATATTTATAAATCAATTTTTTGAAGAGCCTTACTTCTTGGGTTTGCTTCCATTCTAGATTGATAAACTTAATGAAAATGCAACATAGAAAAAAAGTCATTTGGATCCTATAATAAATAATGTATCATAGGCTACATTGACAAACAAAATCCAGAATCATAAAAAACTTCAACAAAATTTAACCATAAACATTCATCATATGCAGTTCATAAAAAAAAAAAAATTCAAAACTGAGAATAACAGAATCTAAGCCTCAGTAACAGGGTACTCAAACACAACATCTTTCCCTGAGAGTTTCCTGTAAACTGCAGAAAATGTCTCCAACTTGTATTCAGTATTGTTTCTCTCCTTTGGGTCCAAAAACACCTATATACACAAAACCACAAGAATTCAATTAACATCATTTCTTAATGATTTTAATATTGTAGTATATAATAAAAATGTATGGTCATTTTCACGTTAGTTTGGCTTAATCGAAATATATTTTTCATTCAAGCTTTGAGTAACTTTTGGAAATTGATTGGCTGTTTCTATAGTTTACCTTCATGATCTTGGATCCATCAATTCTGTATCTGGTACGTTTGCCGACAATCTCAGCAGGCAACACGACATCCTCGAGCATTGCCTCGTGGACAGCAGTGAGTGTACGGCTGCGTGGACGCTGAGCAGCGGAGCCTTTCTTTGGGGGCCTGACAATTCTCCTAGTGGCAATCAGGATCACATCCTACAAGTTTAAGGTTCATTAGTATACAATAAAGTGAAACATCAAATATAAATCTGTGAGAAAACAATTTTTTAAGGCTAATGTTATGGTATCATCAAATTCATTAGTGTACGTTTGGTTTGGCTTCTTTTCACTGCAACCCACAAGATTCCAAGGCATGCATTCTGTCGTGATAAAGAGAAGCTACAAAGTGGAGCTTCCATGTAATCGTTAGTTTTTGTTGTAATTATGAAAACTGTGAAGCCAAATCAAATACATGCTTAGACCACAGCCTGATTAATTTCAGTTTTACAGCTGAATAGAACTACTCTCGAGTAAATATAAATTAAAGCAATTTAAAAACCAAGGAGATTGCGAAACAGAATAAAGTTCTTGAAATAAGGATAAAAATAATGAGTAGAAGACAGAAATTGGAAGAAAAAAAAGTCGGTGTAGACAGAATCGTGATAAAAGATGGTACAGTTAGAAAGAATAACTGGCAATCTAATGAGTCGATAGAAAGCAAAGGTATAAAAGACTTTGATTACCTTTCCGCTGAATTTCTTCTCAAGCTCCCTAACGAGCCTGACATGAATTTTGCGGAAACCCTTCCTCAATCTGTAGGGGACATGGATAACCACAGCCTTGCGGTTGCCAGAAACATCAACTTGGCTGTAGAAAACAGAAAACAATAGACATGAGACACGGAGAAAACAGATGTATTTTCAAACAAGCCATAAATAACACATCCTTACACTGCAGAATTGATGTATAAATCTTTCAGCTCACTTTTGAGCTCATGGTTCGTGTTTTCCAGATCAAACAAAGCCTGCAATAACAAATTCAAAACAAATAATGATTTAGAATTAGTCATAATTGAGACTAATCAGCCACCACAACGCAACAACAATAATCCATGGTGATCAATATATAACCTGTCCAACTGACTCCTCAAATTCAGTAGGCTCAGCGCCCTTGTCCTTGCTGATTTTCTTCCTTGAAGTAAACATCTTCACAAGTCACAACTGTAGGCAAAGAAGAAAATCAATTTAGTAAAAGCTGAAACAACAATAAAAGCTGAAGAAGCAAGTTCATCATCAGAAATACCACACTGATATTAAAACAATGAAGAAACAAGATCTATAAGCAGCAAATTAAGAACCAAACCTGAAATCATTAAATCATATAATAATGAAGTAGAAAATTGATAAATTTTGTTCCCCGACGTCCAAATACAACATCATAATTGCAGTAGTGGATAGCGAGGGGAACACAATTATAGGCTTCGATTAAACATTGCAAACACATGAAAAGTGCAGGCATAAATTAAATCAAAATCAGAAGCCAGATAAACATTTACAAAAATCAACAAAAACGAATCCAAACATAATAAACAACAAAAACATTAACAAGAAAAAATGGGAAAATAACTAGTTAACTCAGTCCCTTAGATGTTCATAAAATCTGCGATCATACCCGCAAATCATTACAGGTCTGTTAAAGACTCATCAAAGTTAACTAGCACAATCCCATTTACAAATGATTTAAAAACTAAAACACAACCACAAAAGGCAATCTTTAATAAAAATTTATAATTTAGTTGTTCTTGCGTTCTCCCAAAACCAACAAAAAAAGGATTGTGGAAGTGAATTGAAAGAACAACACATATTACTATTGCTTCAAGGGAACGAGTCAGAATGGGAATTGAATTAATCCGCATCGACCAGATAGTGAAGCCTACTATCCCATTAGACTAAATGTAATTAGAATAAATACAACTAATAAATAAGCAACAAACAGAATAAGAACACCTTATAGTTAACACATAATGTGATATAACAATTTAGACCAAGCACCTGTTTGAAAATACTTATTTGAGCCTATCTACAGGCATAAATTTCATGACACTATTTGGGAGAACTAATGAAACAACTTATAACAATTTTCACAATCTTTTCAGCTTATTTTCGTTAGTTCTCCAATTCAGCTTATTGAATACAGCTTGTAGCAGGTATGGATTAACAGCTGGTTAATTTGCAGCTTATAGCACAAGTGCTTATCAAGATAAGCCCTTACGTATAAGCTTGCCTAGGCTATTTTTATAGCAAAAGATTATATATAGTTAAAATTGTTTTTGTATACGCTATTGGTTGTTTTTGTGAGCTATATTGGATAGCTAATGAAAATTGTCATAAGCTGTTTTCGTAAATTCTCCCAAACTGTCTCACAAATCGTATGCCAAAACAAACAGACCTTTTATCTCTTCTATAACAATAGCTTATGGAAGCTTATGCAAAAATTAAGCTGCAAATAAGTGGTTTATCCAATCCAAACAGGCCCTAGGATTCATATCAGGTTACAAATCAACAAAGCCAAGCAATTAACCATGTCAATCAATGCAACAAAATTTGATAAAAATGCAACAACTAAAAAAACCCATTTTTAAATTTCAAATGAAAGTTCAACAAAAGTAAAATAAAACATAAAAAACTCAAAATCATCAAATCGTTGTACAAAAATAGGGTTTATAGAGAAACTAAAAATGAGAACTTTGAATTCAATTAGCATTGATTTTACATGAGAAATCACATAGAGCATTAAATCGTAAAAGGGTATCTGAATTATACCTTAGCTGAAGAAGATGAAGATGCAGATGCAAACTCCGGCTGCTGAGTTGTTGCTGCTGTGACTGTATTCGCAGAGAAGAAAAACCCTAATGAAACACTCTTGGTTTATACCCGTTTGTAAACCTATGTTGTTTTGGGCTTCTCTTTTTTGGGCTTGTGTTTGGGTCAAAACATATAAGATAATTGCTAAAAAACTCACCCGACGGCAGTTAACTGCCAAAATTTCTTATTCCTCGGCCGTTAACTACCGAAGTTACCTAAACTCACAACTATTCATCATGATATAGCCATTATACAAAAAAGCAGTAAATGATACATATGCAATTGTCTTCAGTGTTTGCATGCGCTTCAACGGTAGAAATTCTCAGATGTTCAAGGTTCGATACATTAATGTCACGTTAAAAAGGTATCAATGATCAATTGGATGAAATCAACCAATGACACAACCCCGGAGACACAAGGAGGGTTAAATACATTTGGTATGAACGTCTAACGTTGGACGAGGGGAGAATAATGTTCAGTTGGCTAGAATTGAAGAACGACGACGATGTGAGGAGCATGTTCTCGATTTTTAGGCAGTACAACATGTTCCAATGAATCGATATGTTTGTCACGTTGCTGAAATCAACTAAAGGTATTCCCAACTGTTTGATTTAGCCAGAAGATCGTGATTAGGATAATCCAACCTTTCTCCCCTAAAACTAGTAACCTTCAAGGAAAATATAAGTTACTACCGATAAACATATAATGATTAATATATTAATTATTGTTTGAGGTTAAGATAATATTACTTTAGTACATTAAGTATCCACTATATATGAATTTGATCCCCTAACTTATCCTCCCTTATATTAACACATATGACCCTCAACTTTGTTTTAGCTAATGCCTCCATTGTAACTTAATAGTATTTCCTTAAATCATTATTTTAGTTAAGTTACTAGTTAATCTGATTTAATTTTCTCTTAGCTTTCAATTATACCATGGACTATATATTTCTCTTAGTTCAAACAATAAGTTATGATTAATAATATTGATTTTTGTTCTATTTAAAACGAACTATCCTGAATTTCTGCCAATAGTTGATTCCTTTATTAATTCATAACTCTAAAAATTAATTTAACTAGTCATTATACGGGAAACAAATAGTCCATCACTCTCTCTGTGTTTTATATAGTGTAAAACACGTGCAATTTTATTTTATTTAACTAGTGGAATAACGCTTGCAATTATTTTATTTTATAGTAAGCATGACATGATGCCTCAAAAAAATACAATACAGTTAAGAGAAGTAACATCATTTCGACAAAACAATCTTCAATGTATTTACACCTGTACTTACAAATGATTTATTTAGATATATGAGACTTTTATATATTGAAAATGGTGTTGAAGTGACTTAAAAACTTTTATATGTAAGATATGAGACTATTTTTTAAAAACAAGAAATCGTGAAGGAAATTTGCAACAACTTTTTTAACTAAAAAAATAAAAACTTTTACAAAATACGAGAACATTTTTTTAAAAAATAAAAAATTAGAAACGAAAATACAACAACTAAAAGTAACGTAAAGTAACAAAAAATTACAAAGGAAATCTTCGACGACTTTTTCGACACCAAAAAGTTTCCTAAAGGATTTATGAAGTTTGTAAATAAGATTTACAAATATATTAGTTAATTAAGAGCGTTAAAAAGCATTTAATTAAGAAAATAATCCTGTTAAAAAAAACTATTTAAACTTAGTAGAAGTTATTTGACTCTACTAATTAAAATATAAAAAGTTGAAAGTCGAGTTAGGGAAACAATACTCTCCTAACTCAATCTCAACTCAAATGTTAGTAGTTACTTTGAAGTTTATAGACTTTATCCTACCACTTGCTAATACACTCAACAAGAGTTGTAGTACTTTGATTTGATTTGATTTGAGAAACACTTGTTAAATGCAATAATAGTCTTTAGTAGAACACAAAGCAAATTAAATCTACATTTCTTCTTACCTTTTTCTCAAACAACCCTACTTGAAGAATAGACATTATTTTGTTTTCCAATACTCCAAGATTGATTGATTGTATTTTAAGCACTTATGTTTACACCATTGAACCAACTTTCATTTTTTAGTTCACTTATGTTTCAGCTTTATCAAAAAAAAAAAAAAATTGTAAACATGATCATTGAATGATATATAATATGAAGAATGTTTTATTACTCAGCACCAAAATTAAATCATGTTGACAAGATATCTTTGGTCAGTTCAACTTTTATTTACCGTAACATGCAACTTTCCCTCAAGGTAATCTTAGATGTTATCTTTTCCGGCTTGAACTCTATCGTTGTTATGCACATATACAAGAAATCTAAGTCGAGGGACACTGACAAAGAAATCGATGAATGCTTTTACAACCCTTTAAATGGGCGGTACATCAAATAAAAATGGTTATGTTAGTCAAATGTGTTTGCTAAAATAACTTGACAATTATATGTTACAGATAATTGCAAATTGCAAATTGCAATGTTTAAGGTTTGATAGTTTTTCTCAATATGAATCAAAATAAGTATTGATATGAAGAACATTGATGACTTTATAAACCAATTAACTGGTAACATTATAAAAACGTATTCACTCAATACCACGACAAAAGAACTGATATTGGAAGTGGACATAGAAGACTTCATCCGCCACAGAAGTGGTGTGTCGATCAAGGTTATGTTCGGCAATCCTTATAGCCTTCCTATGATTCTTAACCATGAAAATAAGGGATTGAAGAAGTTGAAGAGTTCAAAGTCTTGAGTTCAATTCCTGACAAGGAGAAAAATACTAACATACTAAAAATTTATTGGAAAATAGTGTACCAATAATGTATTTGGAAGATGACAGTGATGAATATGATCATGAGATTCTTTCAAACTGAAATATTGTAATAGAAATAGTTTTTATTCTAATAATAGGAGTTAGCTAATCTAATTCCATTTATCCTATGATTTTGAAGAATTCTAAGAAACATAAAATTCAACAGCTCTTTTCTAAGACGCTCACTTTCTCGCGTAAAAACCATTTTGGAGGGGCCAACTAGTCTTCTGGCAGTGTACGTCAAACCATTAAGTTTTGTTTGTGAGTTCAAGGGTAGGGGAAGTAATGACTAATGACTTTGATGGATGAAAAATATGAAAAAAATTGATAAATCTTTTACATTTTTTGTAAGAGTATCTTTTCGAGAGTGATAAATTAATGGTTATGATTAATATGTCTTTAATTTTAAGAATATGATAACAACATAGATTTAAATTTGAAGAATTAATTCATATAAACCCTTCAAAACTCTTCTCCAATACAATTTTTGAGTTTCCTAAATGAAAAGAGTTTTATATTTTGAAGAAAAATAAATCCCCAAAGCCCTCGTCTTCCAATGTCCTCTATTTCTCCCACTTACTCCTTCCTTTTTTCCCAAACCCTTCCCTCCTCTCCAAACTCGCAAACAAATCCTTAGTTTTGGATCCGAGCATGCTTTTGAAATTACAAACCAAACAAAAAAAATTAACATTTAGATCTTTTAGTGTTTAAAAAATTAACATTTAGTTTCGTTTAGAAAAATGATATTTGTACAACCATTTTCTCACAACTTTTGGGACAACCCTCTCTCTCATACACTCATTATGTTTTTATTTTCTCTCTCTACTGCTTTGGTTTTTGTGTCAAGATATACATTTCTTTCTATATTCTTGGTTGTCCCATAAGTTGTAGAAAAAATGGTTGTTCAAATAACACACCTCTTTAGTTTATCACATGTTAAAAAAATATAAATTGTCGAAAAAATTTCTAAATAATAAAAGGTAGACACAGAACTATGCATAATAAGGATATGTTTAGCAAGATTAATATCAACCTAATTAATAATTGATTTTTGAAGGTTATAAATAATAGGTTTAAATGTGTGTTTAGTCCCTGTACTTTTACTCAATTTTGGCTTTGGTTCATGCACTTTTTTTTTGTTTGGCATTGGTCCCTGCCCTTTATAAAACTTTTGAGATTAGTCTTTCTGTTAAGTATCAGTTAAAAAAAAAACTAAAACTAACGGTGTGCCACGTGGACCAATCATGACACGCCACGTGACACACTAAAAGACAAAAAAATTCAACTTTTTAACTTAAAAATATCATTTGTCCTTGCACTTTCAACATTTTTTGATATTAGTCCCTGCACTTTGGTATTGGTCCCTGATTTTTTTTTTTATTTTTAATAAAGCATTCAATGAAATTATTATATTTTATTATTGTTTTGTTCAATATTTTTATTGAGAATAATCATAAAAACTATAGAATCAAAAAAATCTTTTTAAAAAATAAGAAAGTTTAATAAAACTTAACTTGAAAAATTACAATTGTATAACATTATATTTTGCTTACCGGTCACGATTCTACTTGTAATTAGTAAGTTTAATAAATATAAATGTTGTTAACACAATTTATACTCCAATAATATATTTTACTTAAAAAAAATAGAATTTCTATGACATGAACCAACATAAACAAATGAGAGAGGTTCGCAAGACATTGACAACCATCATATAATTTGTTGAATCTCTATAACATGGATCAAATATGTAATAGTGCGAATGTTAGGTCGTTGTCCAAAAGCAATGCATTGTATAACTAGAGTAGTGTGTCACATGAGCAAGGATCGTTGCATCGCCATTTGAGGTTTGAAATATGATTTATGATAGAAGATTATAATATAATTTGATTTAGTTAGCCAGCGATAAAACTTGATCATTTTTGGTATAAAAAAATCATTAGAATGATCCAGATTAGAATTACTACACATTTTAGTCTAAAAAGTTTATTAATTAATTATATAAAAAGTAGTATATATAAGTAAGATATTTATTCTCCTTTAAAAATACAAGCTAAGATATTTATTGTCAAATAAAAGGTATAAGTAAGATATTTTGCTCTTTTTACAAATAAAATCAAAAAAAACTTTTATAGATCTTTTATTAAGCTTTAATCAATTTTTTTAAAAAGATTTTTTTGATTTGATTTTTTTTATGATTATCCCGATAAAAATAATGAACAAAACAATAATAAAACATAATAATTTCATTGAATGTTTTTTAAAAAATAAAAATAAAAAAATTCAGGGACCAATACCAAAGTGCAGGGACTAATATAAGAAAATGTTGAAAGTGCAGAGACTAATGATATTTTAAATTTAAAAAGTTGATTTTTTTTTGTCTTTTAATGTGCCATGTGGCGTGCCATGATTGGTCCACGTGGCACACCGTTAGTTTTGAGTTTTTTTAAACAGATACTTAACAAAATGACCAATGCCAAAAGTTTTATAAAGTGTATGCACCAATGCCAAACAAAAAAAAAATGCAGGGACCAAAGCCAAAATTGGATGGAAGTGCAGAGATTAAACACACATTTAAACTTAAATAACATGATAGTACGCCTTTGGTTCCATGTGGGATTAATTTTTGTTTTTCATTAACTATTCATATCGTAAGAAAGCATTTAACCAAAAATGAATCTCCCCGACGATGTTTTCTCTTCTACTTAAATAACATGATAGTACGCCTTTGGTTCCATGTGGGATTAATTTTTGTTTTTCATTAACTATTCATATCGTAAGAAAGCATTTAACCAAAAATAAATCTCCCCGACGATGTTTTCTCTTCTAAACTTTCCACCGATTCACACTCTTATCTCAATGGTAATGCTGCCTTCAAAAAAAATATGACTCTGTACAATTTGATTTTATAAAATCAAATAGTTAAAAATGACAATACTCTAACTATAAAATCAAAACTATATACTTAAACCTGCACAAATTATTGAAATATCAACTAAAAGCCTCAAAAGTAATTCACAAAATGGCATTGGAGCATAGTATAAACTTCTTAACAGAATTATTTATTGATTCTTTAAAAAATATAAAAATGAAGCAGAAAGGAAAAGAAAAAAAATGCATCAAATAAAACATTTTTTTTCAAAATCGAGTTCCCTCCTACTCCAACGAAAGCAAAACGAAACAAAATGAACTAAAAATATTGATCCGATTTTAGTAGAATATTGATGTATTAGGAGAAAAAGAGATAAAAGAGCTTAATAGCTCAAATGAAAATAAAATATATAGAAAATTATATTGGTCAAAAGATGGTGATTATTGAGTTCACGGTAGTCTTATTAATTGAGTAACTAACTTTAACTAATCCTGACTAACAATGAATACTAATTAACTTCGACTATCTTAACAACTTTAATCGATTCGTCGATTAGTTTTTAGAAATTCACCTTTTATTGAGTTTAATAGCTCAAATGAAAATAAAATATATAGAAAATATATTGGTCAAAAGATGGTGATTATTGAGTTCACGGTAGTCTTATTAATTGAGTAACTAACTTTAACTAATCCTGACTAACAATTAATACTAATTAACTTCGACTATCTTAGCAACTTTAATCGATTCGTCGATTAGTTTTTAGAAATTCACCTTTTAAATACCACTTCTTTCAAGCCAACTTTTTATTTCGAGTAGTTTAGTAGCTAAAAATTCACCTTTTAAGATACTACTTCTTCAAGCCAAACTTGTCAAGGCATCTCTGCAGATTTTAAACAATATGATACTACTTCTTTCTGTCGATGTTGGACTTTTCAAGTGCCCAATTTCTTTATATTAGTTGCCGAGGGTTATCACAGTTTCAGAAATGAAGATTTTGTATTGGCCATATCACTTTTCTTTATAAAATTATAATCTTTGCATACTATAGCAATGAAGATGCTAGAGACTGGACAGGTCCAATGGTGTTTGGTAAAAAAAATGTTGGATCTATTTCAAATAGCAAGTAATGAGATTCATCTAGTTTAAGGTTTGATAGCTGACTAATTTTATTTTTGATTTTTCTAGACTAGACTAGACTAATTTAAGAATTATATGTTGCAGATAATTGCAATGTAGTTTAAGGTTTGATAGCTAACTCATATGAAGTAAAATAAGTATTAATCTCAAGGACATTGATGAATTTATAGGTCATGTCACCGGTAATATTATAAACTACGGTCAATACCTACCTCATTGTTTTGTCTCTTTGTAAATTCAATGTGCTTGATGGTGGATATAATTTTCTACACAATTAAAAATGTTTTTTTACTTTCAAAGTCTATTTTCGAAAAGAATTTTCAACCATCGAAGTTTTTAATAGATTGAGTCACGATTATGTCGTTCTCTTCAAGACATTTAGTGACACTGCTCAAACATTATCCATGCAGATTATCAACCACACAACCTCCAAAACAAAACAATTTAGCTACGACTGTCTCGGAGTCCTACTGCAGTGTAGGATCCGTTCTAGAGTTGCACCTTCAATATGATACTAAGACCACACAAATTTAACACTAAAACCCTTTAAATGTCACACTATGACCACTTTGCTATGGAAAAGTGACAACTCAAATATGATTTTACCGGGTGAAGATCCTCTCCATTTCATAAATAAATGGAGATTGTCAATTACTATAGTTTTGAAGTAAATATATGATATAAATGCACATATTTCAAGAATTGAAAACATTAATATCACATGTTTACTTCAAAACTATAGTAATTGACAATCTCCATTTATTTAGGAAATGGAGAGGATCTTCACCCGATTTTACCAACATTTTAATCTCTTACTTCGCTAAGAGCAAAAAATATTGAAATTGACTATACTCTTAAAATCATTCTTAATTCTGAAGGAACATTAATTCTCAAAAGGGACTATGTTCTTAAAAATACTATTTATTTCGAAGGGATATAAATTATTGAAGGAACTATGTTCTTACAACTATTCTTAATTTCAAACCGGCATTATATCTCGAATGAAAGGGGAGAAGTGGCTCGGAAATACATCAAATAGAAAGAAGGAAAAGAAATTACTCGATAATTCAATAGAACTCTTTATTGTATTTTTGAGGTGGAGACTTGTATTTACATAGAGACTTCCTAATTGAATTTAGTTAAAGTTGCGTGAGCATTTGATCTTTTCAAGAACATAATTAAAAAAAAAAAGGATCACAAGGGAGTTAGAGTTGTAGTTCACTATAACCACCAAGTGATCAAACAATAAAACGAAGCTCTTTCAAATATATAAACACTGTGACACTATTTGTTGTGGGGCATGTGGGACATTCTTAGTCATCATTATTCTTGTTACTTTCCGTTGAATCCAATCTTAGTGGTAAGTCACAATTCTCTATTTGTCAATCCTCGAGATTTTGTTCCTTGTCTAGCAATCTAACCCGAGTTGACTTATCTTTTGTCCATAGTCATCTTTATATGGAATTACAGATGTTTAATTTTGTTTCTCAATCTCTCAAGTACAGTGCAATACACCTTTTCATACATAATTGACACCAAAACAAATGAGCAAAGTAAAGAAGAAAGAGTATTTCAAATCGATATGTCATATATGCAACCGAAGTTCGTTCACACAACAAGTTCTTTCTTTCTAAAGATTCTTAAACTAAGCAACCATTTTACTAATTCAACCTCGCAATATCTTATCCACCTCATGCACAGATTAAAGACAATACCAACAGTAATTCACTTCCAGTTCATGCATCAAAAAGCAGATTTTATTGTGCACACAATAAATTTCTCTAGGTGCATCTCAAAAGGATTAGTCATTCAATCTCGATGCATAGTTAACACAAATTATTATCTATGAGAAAACATGAGTTCATCCTGAAAATAAAGACGAGAGGCATTACATGATGGATATTCAAATTGTTCTCGCTTACTTACCTAGAATAACAAAAATTATTCAACTGTTTGACAAAGACAAAAAGTAAGATTATAGACAAAGAAAGGCAGGTCATAACAAATACTGAGAATCTCTTACACCTTTTACAGATTTAGAATTGTTTTGAGTAAGACATGCACACTAGTCGTCTTACTCAAATGACTTGACAATTTCCCATTTGAGTGATAACTTCCCAGATTATAGGGCATTCAGATTATACAACAAATTTACAGTACGTTTACACTTCATAACATAATTATTTGGAACGAGTGAGTATGGGCTAGAACTGGAAGTTGGATGAACACTCCATGAGAAGCAACCTGATCCGATCTGTTTCAATGTTCTCATAATTATATCTGTGGAATTTAATTGTGCCATTCGGTAAGTTGTACTTTTAATTGTGTCTTATTTGTTCTTGTATCAATTTTTTTCATTAGCTTGAATAAATAAATGGAAACTCTGGTTGTTTATTTATATTTATATTCTTGTTCACCAAGGCTTATGACTCGTAATGAATTACCTTGTGGTTATAATGCTGGTGTTGAAAGTTTTGTTGCCTTCTATTACTTATTCAGTGAATGTAAGTTGATAAATATTGTGATCTCTATCCATAGGCATTATATTTTTTCTAGCATAGAGTGAAAACAACCTTATGCAGTTGAGAAGGTAAATTTTGTTAGATGTGTTATCTAACAATGATCATTCTATTTTTCTTGAAGATTCTCTTATATCCTGCGTAGCAAAAAACAAACCTTGACTTTAGGCATGACTGAATATACAGTTATCTTTTCGTATCTTCTTGAGTTTCTACACGACTATAAGATTCAGATCTCTTGCAATTGCGGATTCACTACTTTCATCACATCAGTAGTCACTTGATCAAAATCGAACAATCAGTATTCAAGCTCGTTTTCTGAATCATACATTAAAAGTTTCTCAAAACCGATAAAAAAAGTCAATTACGATGTTTTATGTGAATAATTTTACAATATAAATAATAGTACAATACCCAAAGCAGTGACGGATTCAAATAAAACAGTTAATTAACCGATAGTATATGGGCACTTGAAAGTATATAAACATTGTCGATTACTTTTCTCACTCGATGTGGGACTATTTTTAGTTCCCCTATTCATACTTCTTTAAGCTTTAGAAAAAGAAACATAAGCAAATAATTCAGGGGCAGCTCAAAATCATATGGTAAGTAAGCATTTATCCAACGACTCTTAGAAGTTGAACTCTTAAGTTTATGTCAATTTTATAGAATGCATATCATTAATTATGTTAATTGCTTACAGTTAAGCAAAATATATGAAGATTAAAGCTACAAATTTTTATGTTTTCGCAAAAGCATCTTAGACTCGAGATAATATATACGATGAGGTTTGAATGGTAGAATTCAAATGATCATCCTAAAAAGTTTATCTCTTAACTCCTAATTACATCAGCTTATTTTACTTATTTTCAAATAGCACGACCAATTTGAGCATTATATTATGAATAAAAGTATTTTAGCATTCTTCCTTGATCATTATCAAAATAATTTTTCATTAGATAACATATCCTTCTCAAACCCACCAAAAGATTATTAATCCCGTTCGTCGTTTATGCCTAGAAACACAGCAAATATATTGATTTGGAAAATCCAACTTTATTGTTCAACTGTTAGTTGTGTCGCAGTTAATGATTAATTTTATCCTTCTAAATATTGTTAGTTTAGAGCAATAAAATATTTGATCGTTAATTGTCTTTTATTTCTTTTTACTTCTTGTGTGGAGATTTCCAACCAGAAGTAACGTAGCTCATCTTGATGTCATTTTGGTATAATGAGCGGAGACTGCGTTCTGTTTGTGAATCAATTGGAAACAGGCTTCCATTTATTTGTACATGTCATTTTGCAAGGCGAGTTTGGTATGATGTGTTTAGATGGTTAGGTTTGGTGTTGGTCATGCCTTAGAAGTTTTTCACTCTTGTTCAAAAGCATTAGTGGGGCAGTCTGAGGTGAAAAGTCAAGGAAAGGAATTTGGTTGATTGGGTACACAATATTATGGACTATATGGAAGGCGAGAAATGATAAAATTTTCGCAAACAATGTTAAGGAAGTGGTGGATGATATTAAAGTTTTATCGCGGAAATGGGGCGTTGAATAGATTGAAAATTCATTGTGTTTCTTTAATGAGTGGTCGTGGGACCCAGATAACTTTATGCGAAGGCGATGAGACTCTCTTAATGTAGAGTGTTGAGAAGTATCTGCTGCGTATTGTTTGTTGGAGCAGTTGCTGCTATCTGATTTCTCGGATTCTGCTGCAATGGCTTAGTGTGCTTGATGGTCAGCTGAGCCTTGAAAACTATCTATTTCTCCTTGTCTACAACTGCCAACAATCCAATTAATTAAAATAGTGTCTAGTCTATAATCAAATTAATTTCATGTATAGTTTCTAATTCTGCTGCGACCATCAGCTGAGTCTTGATTAGTTTTCTTGCCACCATATGTATAGTTTATAATCAAATTATAATTTCTGATGAAATCATATGCAGCGACCATATGTATGGTGGCAAGAAAACAAAACCTTACATAATACTAAGCTGAGCCTTGAAACAGTTCAAATTAAAGTAGTCTAGTCTATAATCAAATTTGCATGTATAGTTTCAAAAGTTTTGTTGCAGAATTCTCTTTGTATAAGTTGAGTTCATGGTGTATGTTGTACATCAATCCAATTCTGACATAAAGGTTGATTTGTTGATTCGATAGCAGATGATGAGATCATCAGAGGAGTTCATGTGTGGAGAAAATACTTATATGGACACAACCGCAAATAAAATGCATTTAGGCGCACACATACAACAACAACAACCAAGCCTTTTCCCACTAAGTGGGGTCGGCTACATGGATCAAATGACGCCATAGTGTTCTATCAAAAACCATACTTGGATCCAACTCATTGACCTCTAAATCTTTTCTAATGGTTTCTCGAATGGTTTTCTTAGGTCTTACAACGGCATCTACGGATCTCCTCTCTACATGTCCAAACCATCTAACGCCTATTTTCTACCAACTTTTCTACTATAGGTTATACCCCCACTCTCTCTAATGGTGTCATTCCTATTCCTATCTTGTCTAGTCTTAACACTCATCCAGCGCAACATTCTCATCTCCGCTACACTTACTTTACTCTCGTGTTGACTCTTAACCGCCCGACACTCCGTACCATACAACACTGCCGGTCTGACTGCTGTCTGATAGAACTTTCCTTTCAGCTTAAGTGGTACTTTCTTATTGCACAAAACACCTGAGGCTCTTCTCAATTTCAATCACCCAGCTTGAATACGATGATTTACATCGGCCTCTATTTCTCCGTCATTTTGTACTATGGACCCAAGATATTTAAACCGTGTAACTTGGGGTATGATATGACCTCCAACTTTCACCTCCAAGGTAGACTCACTTCTCCTTTTGCTGAAGTTACATTCCATATACTCCGTCTTGCTTCTACTCAGGCGGAAACCATACGCTTCTAAGGCTTGCCTCCAGGTCTCTAGCCTCTCATTTAACTCCTCCCTCGACTCCCCAAGCAAGACTACATCATCTGCAAAAAGCATACATCTCGGTGCTAACTCTTGGATGTGTTCTGTCAGTACATCCAAAACTAAAGTAAAAAGATAAGGACTTAAGGTTGACCCTTGGTGCAGTCCTATTGCTATGGAAAAATCTACGGTATCCCCATCCCGCGTCCTCACATTGGTCGAAGCTCCGTCATACATATCCTGGATAGCTTTAATATAGGCAATCCTCCCCCTTTTTTCTTCAGGGCTTACCACAAAATCTCTCTAGGTACTCTATCATACGCCTTCTCCAAATCAATGAAAATTAAGTGCAAGTCTTTTTCATCCGTCCGATATCGCTCCATCACGCGTCGAAGTAAGGTTAGGGATGGAATAAATTTTTATTAATCAAAGTGACATGAATGCACATTTTACCTTTAGATGGGAAAAGTGTTTTTCACTTTTAAATTAGTTAAAAACCTGCTTTCACGAGTCAATTAGTTTAAACAAAATATTTTATTTAATGCTGAAACATGTAGTATTTGTACCATAATAACACCCTCGAGTTTTCATACGAATTTGAATACAAGCTTCTCTACTTCATCTTCTTCCTTTTAATTGATATACATTTACATATAAATTATTAATTAGTAGTGTATATCTTGACATCTCCAAAATATAAATTTGAAGAAAATTATAATACACTCATTATATTATTTATTGTAGGGTTAAATATGTTTTTTTAGTGGAAGGGTTAACAATGTTTTTAGACTCTTTTGAATGATTTCTGCATGATTGTTTAGAATATTATAAAATGTTCTTGCTAAAAAATGAATTTAAAATTTGACTTCTAGGTCCAAATTTTTGTTATCTTTTATCTTGAGCATTTGGCTTTTGAAAAATTCATATTTAATCCATCCAATGCTAAAAAATTATATATTGTGGAGGAATTTTTTTAATACAGTGTTTTAAAAACCACCGTCCAATTAGGGACTAGGTGAACCAGGAATCCAGGGCCGGACCTTGAAGAGTACAAGGTGCTCAACCAAGCCGGGCCTTCAAATGCTATGTGCCTCAAAAAATAAATTTAAGTCTAATATCCACCCGCTACTTAATTAAAAAAAATATATATATGTTACTTCATTTTCTTTCTTCCGTACACATTTGAGATTATTCTAGACTCTAGTTCTTTTTTCTGGACATAAATTTGGTGTTATCAAGCAGTTCCCAATTTGTATAATCATTTATATAGTCAATTTGAAAAACTATTTTATTGAAAGAATCACCTAAATCATTTCTTTTTTGCATAAACCATACATTTTGTCCTTTTCCCACAACGAAGGAGTGACAAATCCAAACGACATTATTAGATAAATTTCACCTCTCTTTCACTTAATTTTTTTTATTTTCTTTCATGTTTAGAAGTTCTTCTGATTCATATTTTTTAATGAAGCTTAGCTACACAAAAAATTGCATTTTTATTTTATCGGAGGCCTATTTTAAATAGAGAGTCGAGCCTCCTATTTCATATGAACGGCCCTACAGGAATCAGAGGTGTGGCCAGTCGGAGCAGCTTATTGGATAGAATATGCATTTAGATCACCCTCAAAATCAGTTGGTTTTTCTGGAAACCAGTCAACAAATCGTAAAGAAAACTGATCGACTGCTTATCCATAACATTACTTGGTTCTAACTGTCTTTTAACTTTTTAATTGGTCAAACTGGCTTGGACTCACTTGGAACTATCTCGTGTAATAATCCCCATAGGTCAGAGCATGTGAAACAAATGTTTTGCCTCCAAAAAGCTGTCTAAGAGACTTAAGAACTTTTATATATAAGTTATGAGACCTTATTTTAAAAAACTAAAAAAAAATTAGAAAATTATGAAGGAAATTTACAACAACATTTTTAACTCAAAAAAAATGTTTAAGTGACTTAAATCTAATCTAGGAACCAAGTGTAAAGCACAAATCCACAAGCAAAAGATAAAGAGAGAAGAGAAACAAACACACCAAGAAATGACCTACTCTGGGGAAGAGATATCTCTCTGCTTCAGTATCAACGAGTTATTTACAAAGAGATGCAAAAGGGTTACAAGAAAATAGCTTTGACAAGCTAATAAAAAACAAACTTCATTCTACCCATTTCTTAATCTCTTCCCATGAATAGAATACTCAATGATTTCACTCACACAAGGTGTTTACAAATGTTTTACAAACCAAGAGAACATCTCACCAAAGACTCTTAACCCTAAAGTTACCTCCATTGATTTCTCAAGTTTATCTCTCTTGAAACCATGTCCGAAACGTGAAGAATGATGCCTTATATAGTGTACAGGTCACGAGAAATCTTGCCACAATTTCATGTTAATACGCAGTAATACTAACATTATCCACAAATCATGTCGCTATTTCATCCCTTCGTGCCATGATATTTGTGGAGACAAACTCTCCAAATTTTGAACCAAAATCGTGCCACGATTTTGCCAAATCGCAACACAAGTATTTACGAACTATAATCATCAACTTTGAGTCAATTACAACATCTCATAGCATCGAAAACGTGAAATGGTTGAAACCTAATGTTGACATATTTAAATGTAATATTGATGCATCTTTTTCTACGCAACTAAACAAAGCTGGGTTTGATACATTCATTAGAGATGATACAAGTACATTTGTTCTGGCAAAAACATAATGGTTTAGTCTAATTTGCGGTGTTCATATAGGAGAAGCTTTGGGACTTTGAGCTGGGTCCATTGGTTAAACTTAGGGCCTGTTGATTTCGAGTTTGACTCTAAGAGAGTGATGGATAGATTTTTGTCCCCTAAACATGATATAACTGAATTTGGGGCTATTATAAGTAACTACTGCAAAGCTCTATTTAGGCAATAATATGAAAACTCCATTGTTGAGTTTGTGCAGAGAAATGTAAATAAGGTTGCCTATAATCTAACAAATTGTTGAGTTTGTGTGAAAACAAGCATAATAATAATAATAATAATAATAATAATATTTATATGAATTGCATTATAAAATATAGAAATAAAAATAAAAGGCATTCACCGAAGAAAAAATAATTATAAAGCACCAATAAAAATTGAAAAGGAGCTTGATATTGAAGATTAGAACATGTTAAGACAACACCTCAATCACATGCCCTCTTTATCAACTAACGATGATGTTGCACATTGTATTTTATAAACACTATCATAATATATCTTTCTGTCGATGTGGAGCTATTTTCAGTGCCCATTTTATTGATTCTTTGAGCCTTAGAAGTTAAAAGAAGAAACATAAGTATTTTTTAAGCAGCAGCTCATAATTATATTATTAGCAAGCATTTATCCAATGCCTCTTAGAAGTTGAACTCTTCGATTTATGAAAAGTTTAAAGAATGCCTATAGGACGAGGTTTGATTGGTAGAATTCAATTGGACATCCTCAAAGTTATTATCTCTTAAAAAAAATCATTTTTTTATATTAGAATAGTAAAAAATTATACTTATACAAATTATAATTTTGTGCTGTGTGTCTCTGTTTATGTTTATATCTCTTGCCAGCCGATTGTTGTTTTAAATTATAATAAGATACGTGTATATTCTAAAACAAATTTAGTGTATATAGTTTCAATATTTTAGTTTCCAACAACCAGGTATCAAGTTCGGTTAATTGGTTGATTCTATAGCGGATGAGTGATTAGATCAGTTCATTTTACTAACAAATCAAAATTAGAAGAATCTTATTTCCTTGCATGTACTTTTGTTATTGAATTGTTGAGGAATACATCTACTCTGGTTCTTTGAACATATACATATACATTGATGTTTAATTCATATTTCATATATTTTTCAACAACATCACTTCAATGACAAAAGACGACCGTGACAATAAATATGTGTTTGAAATTACACACATTTTCGTTTGTGTCGTTGTCGGTTGACACTTTGTTGAGTTGTTGCTGGAACACAATAAAAGAATTTTACAGTTTAGAGAGGGTCAAAAACAAATTTTTCTAAACTACCTTGGAAGAAGTTGATTTCTGTTGATTTTGGGAAAAACATATCGAGGTTTTCATCAATTCCCGTCCTACCATAGACGAAGCACCAACAAACATGGATCGGTGTTTTTTGAAATCACTTTAAAAGACCTGAATTTCGCTGAACCACATCAATTAGTTGAGTATATACTTCTAACTATTAATTATTTTTATCACTTTGTTTCTATCCTTTAACCATATATATGTCTATTGTGTACCATATTTAGGTCCTTGGTCGAGATTTCAAGCAATTCCTTTGCCAATATGACTTTGACCACTTGGTTCTTTGTGGAAGACTCGGTAATCCAAGAACAGCTTGTGAGGTCAGATTTCATAGGGATGAAGACGTTATCATTGCAACACATAAGCAGGGATGGGAACCTTTCTGCACTGAAAATGAATTTGAATCCGGTGATACAATACGATTCAAGCTCTTTGATACAATACATCTACTTTGAAAGTGATTTCAAAAAACACCGAAATTCAGGTCCATCAAAAGAGCTTCATTTTCATCAATACGTTCATGTTTTCAAAGTAGATGGCTAGGTCTTCATGTTGCAAATGATAATGTTTTTTTTTATAAATGGAACCTATGTAGTATGCTTCCTTGCTTTTCACATTTATGAACATTATTTCTATTTTACTTTTGTTATGGTATTTGTCTTAATTTAATCAAGTGTGAAGTATGCTTTATTTATCTATACTAAAATCTATTTATTCTCTCCTTTTTAATTTAAAAACCTATGAATTTGACAGTATATCGTTTTAGTAGCGACTCAAATTCAAATACTAATAAGTTTTAACAGTAAACAATTTTTTTTTAAATACAACTCATTCAAACAAAATAATAAAGAATTTAAAATACGCGATATTCAACCCGTGTGAAGCATATTTAGTTGAATTTTTATTATGTTTTGGTGTCATGCGCTCTGTATCCGTATGGTGTGCACATCGTTCAGTATGTAGCCTGTCGTCGCCTGCAACACATGTAACATTAATTTGTGATCACGTGTCATGTAGGGTGTGGACGACGTGTAGTCAAATTATGTTAATTATTATAAATATATAACTAGAAATTATTCATTTATCATATATAACTAGGAATTGTGCAGTATGCTTGCTTGCTTTTCGCATTTATGAAGTTTGCATTTTCCTTAAACTTGATCATCCGTGTACAATATTGCTATTCTACTCTTTCCTTTAATTTGCTAAAATGTAAAAAAGGCAGCTATTTCTTTGAAAAATGCAGGTATTTCCCTTAATTTGCACATATTTCATGTATAAAAAAATATTTCAAAAACGCGATATTCAACTCGTGCGAAGCACGAGTATTTAACTAGTATCGTTAAAAAATCAAACATATCGTAAATCGTATGTTATATGCTTCCTCGTGTTTTATTCCTTACTAAAATATGATTATGTTTCTAATCTTTATAGGACAACTCTTTTATTCATGAATTATGAAATTAATTAAAATAAAATATCTATTTATTTTATCAACTTTCTAAAATATTCAAAGACAAGTGTTGACATCATAATTACGACTTTCAAATATATTTTTCTTTGGGTTATAAAGTGAAAGATATTCTTCATGCATTTGCCAATGACAATGATGTTCTTTATCTTTAGCACAATCATCATCCCTATTGAAGCCCTTAAACTCTTTTTGCTCGGAGCCGCCCGGACAACCTTGAATATTCACAGTGACTTTGCAATTCCATGGTGCTGTAACAAACCAGGAACCACAAAACTCGATATCCAAATATGTATTGTTTCTTTGATAGACCAAAGGAGGGTCGCTAAACCAATTAATACTGTGACAATCCATTTTGTTAATTTCATCAGGAAAACGCTTTTCGTAGGTAATTCTATAAAAAACTGCTCCCCAACAACGCCAATTCCAAGCATAAGTGACTTGAGAAAATAATATTAATATTAAAACAAATTGCAATATTGCATTGTTTGCGGAAATATTAGCAGTAACTTTGTGAACAGTTCTCTCTCTCATTGGTACCATTATGAGGATTTGAATCTTATGTACGCAATATGATCTTAAAAAGCTAAATTTAACGTCAAACTCTTAAGATGAACATTTACATGCCATGTGTTAAACAAATGACATTAATTATCTTTTAATAACTGATGATGTATGTGACGTTAGGTTGTGGGTCAGTTTTGATCGGGTTGGATTGTTATTGTTTCCTAAAAAAAATCAATTTAATGCAATTCAATTAAGTGTAGTTGAATGATTTGGTTCTTATTCAATTTATTTAGTCTCAAATAACATAACATAATTATACAATTTACCAACGATGGATTGGTCACGTGGTAAGGGACATGAGCTCCTTAAATATGTGTTCAATTTCTGACTTATACATATAGAAAAAAATCAGATTGGAATGGTAAAAACCACCTTGTGTGCCCAAGAATAAATCGCCTAATTTGGCACAAGAATAAATCGATTCATTTGGCACAATAATAAATCGCCCTGGTTGACAACCTATGACACCAATACATGTCATGCTATGCATGTTATGCACTCTTTAAAATCACTGCTTTTTCCAAATTGATTAAAATTTCAACTTTCTTTGAAAACTTTCATCAAACCTCTTTTCTCAAAACAACAAGCAAAATTACAACATAATGTCATGCTATGCCACAAAAATGATACCTTTCTACCAAACATGAAATGCAATAAAATTATCTTCCATTTTTTATTCATATTAAAGTTTCATCCTTTTATTAGGAAAAGAGCTCTACTACCAACTTAGCCTATGGGCTTATGACTACATGATTGTATGAAATACAACCCTTACCTTTTAATGATTTTCCTTCGACACAAGATGTCCGTAATATTGATTATGAACCGAACGCACGAACATGTCTTTGAGATTCTTAAGAATTTGCAGATAGTTGAAGTAGTTGAATAAGAAGATAGGTGCTCATAATGGTATAGCTGGGCGTGAAATATCTTTGGTAGAGTATAGGCTTTATATATTGTAGGGTTAATAGAGTTTTACCCTCTGTAATATAGATCATTTTCAGGTTTCCCCCTGTAAATATTTTTTTTATTTACCTCTTGAAAAAAAATTGTTTCTAAATACCCCCTTAATAGGTCATTCAAAAACCACTTTTTTTTCTTCCTTAAATTTTGGTTTTTGAATGACATATTAGAGGGTAAAGCATTGTTAACCCTATATTTTTTTCATTCTCTTTTGCTGATTGTTTTGGAGGCGTAGCTCTTTTTAAAGGTGAGATCGATTCTAAATAAGATGTTGATAAAGGAGAGGATTTGCTAGAGTCGTCTTACATTAGCAAAGCGTTTAAACAAAGAATTGGGATGCACTGATATGAACGCTTAAAAATCAAAATTTGATGAGGAATTAATCTATATTATATAAATTTGAGGGTCTTTTTCAAGTCTCAATTTGGAAGTGTTTTTTTTCTTCTTATGGTATTGACATGTGGCACTCTTCCTAAAGCATTTGGATTTCAATCAAGTTTCAATATGCAAGTGTTTTTCTCTTCATATTGTATTGACATGTGGTACTCTTAAGAAACCAAGTATCCTCAGGCATTTAGATTTCAATAACCTAGCATCCTCAAGCATTTGGATTTCAATAACTTTCCATATTAATATTTGTAACCATATATATCATTTATATTATATCATTTTTATTATAATGTAATGCAATATTAATAATAATTTTTCTAATACAAAATATTATTTTAACATTAACCGATCCATGAATTTTTATGCCAATCCATGAATTTTTTTAATAATAATTTTTATGATTTTTTATTGTAATTCAAAATATTATTGTAACATTGACCGATACATGAATTTTTATGAATTTCCATATTTTGGTAATACTACAAATGTTTTTAACATACTTGAAAAATTGTTCAAAAAATTGGAAAGTAGGAGAATATTTTATATGTTAATTAAGGAAACACTTTTTCCTTATAAACTATGGGAGTAAAAATTAAAGTTATCAATTTAATCATAAAAAAAATTGGATAACTTAATTAAAATAAAAATAGGTCGGCACCAAACACAAGACAACAAAGATGAAGATGATGTTATCAATGGTTTGAATTTTGCTCTTTCCCCTGCACAAAATACTCGAGCCCTGCAGCCATGCCTAAAATGTCTCTGCGTTAGTTAAGTAACGCAAGTGTTAAACTTTGTGTTACTTAATTAACGCTGCATGAGTTAACTAACGCAACGTACGTTAGTTAATTCACGCTATGTGTTGTTTTAAACAAGATAAAACACCTCATTTCATCATCTGTCATCTAAAATCTAAAAAAAACTCAAAAATCTCTCTCAAATCACCCAAATCCAAAATTCTTTCAAGCAAATCAAACAACACTCCAATAACAAGTAAGTTTTCATAATCAAACACCATTAACCTTTTATGTTTATATGTTGAATTTTTTTCTCTTAAATTAGAATTTTTTTAGATTTAGGGTTTGTTTAAATTTTGGTTTTTTTGGCAAGAAATCATACAATATTTACATGAAAATGACTTGTGTTGCTTAATTGTTTAAATGTTTGCATATTTATGTTGTAGTTTTGAGTTTTAGAGAATTTTTTTAGATTTAGGGTTCGTTTAAATTTTGAATTTTTTTGCAAGAAATGACTATATTTACATGTAAATGACTTATATTGCTTAAATGTTTAGATGTTTGCATGTTTATGTTGTAGTTATGAGTTTTAGGGTTTATGTATAATTTA
>Ga0228711_1002574_pt1 | contig 27987 bp, 19 predicted proteins | sample MedpolnodulmetaG_2_FD_177996 | JGI IMG/M metagenome (GOLD analysis project Ga0228711, IMG submission 177996) | Root nodule microbial communities from Medicago polymorpha collected in Santa Monica, California, United States - brown nodules | ecosystem: Host-associated > Plants > Roots > Nodule... | reverse complement strand
CCCCCCGACTTTGACTCAAACTGGATTTTCCCCCCCTATTTTACATTTTTCAGGATTTTACCCCTAATCAAATTTAAACTCATTTATGCTGATGTGGCAGTGTTTTGTGGATTTTAAAATATTATCTTATTATCCACCTAATTAAATATTTAAATTTAATTTTTTTTAATTACAAAATTTTGAATAAATTTTTAGAAAAATTTGAAAAAAAAACTAATAAAATACCATAAAATGCAGAAAAAAATTCTAAAAAAAAAGAATGAATTATAAGTTTTTAATTTATAATTCGCGAAAAAGCTAATAATTTTTTATTCTGAAAAAACTAAAAATTAAGCTTTCTTTGCTGTTTTAAAAAATTCAAGTGTTTTTGTCTATGAATTTTTTAAAATAAGCATAGATAATGGTTATTTTTTGCATCTGTGCATGCCAACTTACTTGATAATTCTATGTATTTTAGCACTCTGTTTGCCTTTTCTTTTGCTGAATCATATGTGGAAAAGCACATTATGGTTGTGAATGAAACTAGCGATAAAATAAAAAACTAAAAATTATTCTAAAAAAACAAATAATTTTTTGTTTTATAATTCATTCTTTTTTTCAGAATTTTTCTGCATTGTATGGTATTTTTTAGTTTTAATTTTTATTTTTTAAAAAAGTTATTCAAAATTTTTTAATTAAAAGAAGTATTTAATTTAAATATTTAACTAGGTGGATAATAAGATAATATTTTAAAATCCACATAGCAATGCTACATCAACATAAATGAATTTAAATTTAATTAGGGGGGTAAAATCTTGAAAAATGTAAAACGGGGGGTGAAATTCCGAGTTTTAAAATAAAGAGGGTAAAATCGTTTGAGTCAAAATAGGGGGACAAAACTGCACTTAAATTTTCATTGATGTGAATATTTGTTCATTATCATTTTTAGTTATTTTTGTACACTGTGCAGTTACTTATACTATTATTAATTTTAAATTTAATATCGTATCGGGAATTTTGGAAAATTTCCGTATCGGCATCGATATCGTGTCATAGGTGCTTCATAGACCCTAACACAACAAAACTCAACACTTCCGTCAAATCAACAAAATCGAAAACGCTGCCACTTTGCCCTAACACGCTTGGAGTCGCTCCGATCTCAACCCCGCCGAAGTTCATCGTTTTCGCCGGCAACTGCGAGAAATTCATCATTCAGGTTTTCCTCTCTATTCATATCTTCCTTCCCCTTTCCTTATACCTTCCTTTAGCTCGCACTAAGGTTCAATTCAACTGTGAATTGCGTCGTAGCAGATCGGAGCTCCACTCCGCACCGCGATTCCACATTAATTTTCTTGTTAGATTTATATTTTATAACATAACTAGTCAAATGATGGATCAGATCTTATCCAATATTATAGATTATTGAAAACTGAAAAATTCTTTTAATATTGTTTCAATTTTATATTCTTGCACCAGATTTTCAAGTTTGAAATAGAATATGTCGAGTAGTAAGAAGGAAGAGATCAAGGCTGCAGCATTAACTGCTGCGAAAGGGCTTAGTCGTGCTCAAGCCGAAAGAGCAGCAACTGCGGCTGCGCGTAATGTTAACGCTTATGGTCAGAAGGAAGAAGGGCCTAGCAGATGGCAGGAAAAAAGGGAGGCGAAGAGGCAGATGTATTTGATGAGTACTGAGAAAGCTGTTAAATTGGGTGAAAGGAAGGATGTCAAGCCTACAATGTCAACTGTTGATGGTAATGCGCAGTGTCAGAAGTGTTACCAGGTTGGGCACTGGACATTTCAGTGTAAGAATGAGCGGGTTTATATTTCAAGGCCATCAAGGACTCAGCAACTTAAAAACCCTAAATTGAGGCCAGATGTGTCTGTGGGTTATGATTTGGATGATAATAATAATAATAATCGTGATGTGAAGGAGGAAAAGGCCAAAGTGAGTTCGAAAAAGTCCAAGAGGAAGTATGATTCAGTTAGTAATAGTGAGGATTCAGTGTTTGAGACCGATAGTGGCAGTGGATCATCGTCTGCCACGGGATCAGATTATTCTTCTAGTTCGGGTTCCAGCTCATCCTCTGAATCAGAGGAAGAAAGGAGACGGAAGAAGAAGAAGAGTCAGAAGAAGAAGCAGACTAAGAAGAAGAGCAAAGGAAAAAGCAGGAGGTACAGTACATCGTCTGAATCATCTGATTCAGATTCTGGTTCAGACTCTGATTCTGATGATAAAAGCAGCAGGAGAAAGAAGAGGCATAGTCGGAGACGTTGAATGGTACTTAAGAATGTATGGAGCAGCTAAGAGTTTGGTGAGCAGTTATCGAGCAGGATTGATGGCTAGCTCCACTGATACAATCTTTAAGTTTCAGCCGATATAATGTAGAATAAGCTTTGTTAGATGCCTGGGTTGTACTTATTTTCTTTCATTAACTTTGTTATCCTGAAGATACCTGAGGTTTGATCTTATCTTTAACGTTTGACTTCATGGATGGTGCTCTATATATTTTGTGATGCTTAAGCAGTTAGATGGATTTTGCAATTGATACAAGCTTCAAATGATATTCTCGTTTACTACTCAATTCTTGTATGTTCCGAGTCTTACATAACTGAGTTTGTTCTTGTATATTCTCAATTTATGCAGGCTTTCTTGCATTTATGTGACATCGAATCAGTGAACTTAAGCTTATTGCTTTCATACTTGACTGTATTTGTTTACCAGGGTTCCAATTTTCAGTTATGTGTTGTCTTCAACTTGTCATGAACCCTATTAGCTTTTAATTTTCATACTTGTGGGGATTTTTCATGTTTTTTCTTGCAGTCTAGTTCTGTGTTTTTGCATTTTACTGTTTTTACAATGGTGATATTGAGATTTAAATACACAACCTAGTGCAATTGACACAAAACCCTCATAACTTGTCAAATTTCTGTAGCTTAATTGTGATGTACTTTTAAATTTGTATGTGATCATACATAGGTGTGATTTAAGTGAAAGCAAAACTTATTTCTGGGCATTCCACCCCTACCATTCTCTTTCCCTTTAAAGAGCTTGAGGCAACTTAACACATTCTGTGCACGTAGAATGTGCATATCTGGCTTCAGGTATGTCAATGGGGGAGTCAGGAGTTGATGCTCTATCTTTTATTGTTCCACCATACGAAAATGAGTTAAAAATTAACTATATCTGATTGGGCTGAAGTAAATCAATAATATTACATGGTAACCTTAACCTGTTATAAGCTGTAGATAAGATTATTACATTTATAACAAGTGGGTCAAAGCAAAGCATACAAAGATTAGTTGTTATAGGCCCTTCCGTAATAGTAGGTGCTGTTATTTATATGTATGAAGGCCATCAGTATAACTAGGTCAGCTGCAATTGATTTCATTTGAAGTTGCCAAGCGTAAACACCCCATTACCATCACCCTTTAACTTGATGTTGGTGTTATTGGTTACACCTAATAGCTTTTGGCTGTCTCCATTGTGAAAGCCAGCTGCCGGTGCTTGGACAGGGAGAGGAGAATGGAGGTTGAAATTTGATTCAGGCCGAGTTGCAGTTGCTCGGCTTCTATAACCTCCATCCATCAAGTCAGCAAACCCTCTTACCATCCCTGCCATTGGGGTCAATCAAACAGAAGTGTATAAAAAAAAGCTCTTTAATTTGGCTTTTTTGTCTATGAAGTGTGTGCTCTCATAACGTTGAAGGAAAATTAGCCTTTTATAGATGCAAAAATGAGAATACCAGGGCTCACAAAAAGGTATCAACTTAAGTGATAAGTAGTTCTTTTTCTTCTCTTAAAGTTTTATGAAGAAAAAATAGTAATGAGTTAGTCTCCTTAAGGCTTTGTTTGGGAGTTTAGATGGAAATGAACGGGAGGGCATTGGAGGGATAAGAGCGAAAAATAGAGAAATCTTTTAAATTTTGAGTGTTTTTACAGTGAATGATAAACGATTATTTATGATTAATGTACTTTTAATTTTGCGAGTATTATAACAATATATATACTGGATTTGGAAAATTTATCCAAACCCCTCAAAACTTGAGTAGTAGATTCTTTTAGGCCCTGTTTGGGAGTTCGGAGGAGTGGGGGATGGAGGGAGGGCTTTGAGGGGCATGGTATTTTTTTCATAATACAAAGTCCCCACAATTTGGGGAAACTAAAAAATTGTAATGAATGAGGGTTTTGATATATTCTTAGAATCTTTTACGGAAAAATATGTAGAACATTAAAATTCAGAGAAATGTTTTTCATATATTCGTTCAAACTTCAAAGCAATTGAAGATAAGAAATGTCTAAATTCCGTAGTACCATGCCACAGTAGTATATGCCATCTATCATACATTCGTGGGCATCTTTATCTGAAATGCAATAATTAAGTGAGCACTTGACACATATGGGTCTAAACACATGTTGATTGGAGTTTCAAGTATCGACTTTGTTGGTCCAAATTGCAAGGAAGATAGTATCAATTGAGAAATTGATTGATGACTTCTATAGGAATTTGCATACTGTCTTTAATTCCTTAATAAATTTCAAAGGTTGCATGCTCCTAATAATGTTTTAAATATGCACAACAATGTAAATACCACACAAGGTTACCGGTGATTTGTGGTTGTGTTCTTTGGAAAAATCATGTGTTTGTAGGATTGAACCTCTACTTTGATGTTATTACTTTATAAATTGATATATTCTAGATGCATAAAGTGACATGAAATTAGTGTTTTTGAACCTATACTCTAATACCATTTTCGAAATCATTTCCTTTATTCTCTAGAGCAAGAGTAAGTGGAAGAAGTTTTATAATGTGTAAAATACTATTGAGAGACAAACTTAACTTCAGTGTGCAATTTGTTTGAAAGATTTTAAAGCATTTTGAAGGGGACCTGCAGTTATCCTATTGTATCTGATTTCTGTAAACTGGTGGGAGTGAATTAAAGCTACATTATCAACGTGCATTTTGAAATTTTGTGCAGTCATAATCTTTGATCTAACCTATTCTTACAAAGGGCTTAAATATGTTTATCTTAAGCCTCTCGAAATAATGTTGTGTATAATTTTAATTGGTGGATAACGAAGCTCTATTGTATACAATTTTCTCTCGTATACGACAAACAATTTAAAAATAAAATAAAACTGGAGGATGAGAAATAATAACAGTGACAGGAATTAAACCATGTTCATTAAATTAGAAAGTCAAACTTTACACACAATAGCCATATGTAATCCCTCATACACACACCTATAAGTATGGTTCTTTAAAAAAAATGTTATCTCGCCTTAATAAATTATATACAAAAACCAACATTGTATCTGAGTTCGTATAAAATACATAATAAGTAAGTGTTGATGTATAAAAATACGGTATAAATGTCAAATTGAGTGTCCAAAAAACATTTATCTATAATGGTCTAGTAAGAGTTATTCTTCTTGGTGGAGAGATTTATGCTCTATACATTGATGTGGACAATTCAGTGGTTTTCTAAAGGAGTGAATAAGAAGGTAGGGAGTGGTGAAAGTATCTCCTTTTAATATGATGTATGAATGACTTCCTATTTGCTTTATAGAGTTTTATCTTGGATTGATTTTATTGTCAGATGATCAATCGGGTGATTCTTTGATTAATATGTGTGGTGCTGAAATTGGAGCAAAGAAGATGGACATTTTTGGATTATCTTGTTAGTTGAACAGTTCAAACTTTTTTTTTATGCACAGATGTTGTTAGAGTTAGAACCTTGAATCTTATGCTCAAACACTTCTAAATGTCTCAAGTTAACGGCTGCAATTTCGGAGACTGATCAAACTCATATTTAAAAACAAAAGAGTCGAAAATCATTCAAAAAAACTAGTCAAGAATGTTGTACATCCAAGGTTTTGGTATTTTTTGCATGGCAACTAATGTTGCACCAACTTTTTTTCGTCAATTAATCTAGTGGCTAGACTCACACACCTTAAGTGTGGAGAATCCGGAGTTTGAACTTCATACCTTGCATATCAACATCCTTACATCTCTAAAACTTATATCGGTTGCAGTTTAAGATTTAATTATCATATATACCCTATTAGGATATTACAGGAAACAGAAACGGAAATAAATAGAGATATATTTATTAAGATGAGGTATTAAAACCTCACGATTTTATTTAACTATATTAGAGATCTTACTTGCTCCACTGTATATTAGAGAAGATTACATCATTTTGATGTGTACAAGATTAATAATTATATCGTCTATTGGAAGAGTCAAAGCCACCAAAGATGATGGATCCATTACCATTGCCTTTGGTGTAACCAGAGTTGTTTATAAGACCTTTCATGTTTTGTGTTCCTGTGTTGTTAAACGAGGCAAGAGACTGGTCCTGTGGCGTGTCACGTCGCTGAGGAGCAACAACATTGGAATTGGGCGAGTGTCGGGGTTGTGGCTCCACCGGTTTGTCATCAGTGTCGGTTTCAGTGTCATTGCCATCTAATAGACGAAGCAACTGCAGAACAGATGATCTAGAACTTGCCATTGTTAGTTATTGTGAAACAATACGAAAGCTAGTTTATGTGGCTCAGCTAAATTAGTTGGTTTGAGAGAGTTTTGTACACTTTTATATACAGCTGAGGAATATTGAGGTAGCAGCTTGCACATTAAGCTATAATGTTTGCCTTATTTTTCTTCTATTGAAAAGCAGGATTTGAAATATATTCTAATTCTGTAGAAAGTAGATCTAGTGTTGTATATTGATTCCCAACTGAAATTCAATAAATAAAAAAAAATCTGTTATCCATATGGACCAAAGCTAGACATTACTACCAAAGATGGCTCTTTAAACGGTGAATAACTAGCTAGATAGACATTTACTGTATTTATATTTTGCACACCTGAATTAAGAGTTATTTTTGATAAAAAAAAGTGATGGCTCAATGATGAAAAGGTTGATGTGCGATAAGGAGAGTAACAACTTATTAGAGAGACCTTATACCACGATTTTTGAAGTATGAAAAATAGCGAGTCCGTATAAATAACAGGTTATGTGGAGAGTATAGTGAGACCTAAAACAAGGATTTGTGTGATCTTATCTATGAAAGAGGATTAAAGGAGGAGAGAAAAAAAAAAGAAGAAGGAAATACGTCATTTGTAATTAAATAATTTAGGACAAGACTCCAACGATCATCAGAACTTTCTCTGTTGTTGGGTCATTGAGGATGCGGAGGAGTCTACCAATACCATTTTTGGGTGCATAAGAATTAGTGAGGAACATATTAGTTATCTGTTATTTCTCCTTCTGAGTTTGGTATAATATTTTCAAGTGGTTTGGGTGGATATTGACAGTTCCGCCATATCTGTTTGGATTATTTGCGATGTTTTGCTTATTTGGCAGTCCAAGTAAGATCTATAAATGTTAGCTTAAATTTGACACTCGTTGTGTGGTCGATTTGAAGGCCCACAAAATGGAGCTATTTTTTAGTCAAGGTTTCGTCTATTGAACAAGTGGTGTATTAGATTAAGTTGTCCTCATTTTCTGGTTGAAAGATTCAGTTCTTCTCTTGAAAATGATTTTTAGATAAGTCACGGGGTCCTCTGCACATTTTATGTTTGCTCCTATAGCTGTTTGTGAGTGCTTTTAACGGTTTGTGCCTTTATCTCTAGTCATTTCCATGTTATCTTTACATTTTCTTTCTTTTTCGGACCTTCTTTTAACGAGTTGGAATACCCTCTGTACTCCTTTATTTATGTATCTTAACGTAGTCTTTAAAAAAAGAGGTTTTATTGTAAGCAAATAATATATAGACGATAGCATATTTTTAGCATACTTGAAAGAAAGTCAGGGATTCCAAATTCCTTTATCAATTATTGGAAAAGTTGTCATCCTAATGATAATATTCGGAAAGATAAGAATAATATTTTAGCAAAACAATCTCGTAAGGACAACTTAAAAGATAAAAGGTTCTTAGATATATTGAATTTTTCATTTCTCAACATTTAGCTTGTTTGAGTTTCACTGTTAGACTTTTTATAAATAAACAAACAAATAGCTAAACTTATATTGGTCAGAAAATTAATTGATTGACAAATATGTTTAACCCTCTGGTTTTAAGGGGAAAGGGGCTCCGTTAATCCAAGTAGGGAGAGTGTGGATATCGATCGTGTCTCCACCGGATCATCATCGTTGCCATTTAGAGGAAGCAACTGCAGAACAGAACCTGCCATTGTTAGTTAGGAAAACAATGTGATGCTGGCTTTTACGGCTTAACTAAATTATTTGGTTTGGGCAAGTTTAACACTCATTTATACGTAGGCGAGGAGGAAATATTTGAGGTAGTAGCTTGCACAATAAGCTAATGTCGATCTATTAATATTTTTTTTTCTATTGTGGTATATGATTCCCAACTCGGATTTAATAAGTTTAAAAACAAATTTAAATGCCCAAAGGAGTCCCACTTTATGGAGCACAATGGGTAAAATAATGTAATTTTAATTGGAAGATCACTTTTTATTTATTTTCTGCAAAATTTTAGTGCAAGAGTTCTACAGCACCTTTACTTCATATACACGAATGATTCTTCAACTACTTTTTCTTGTACATTATTGTGTCGACAAAGTTTGCAACATTAGTTTTATGCAACACTTGCTGCAAGTTCCGTTATTTACACACAAATTTCCCTCTAAGATTCACAGTCACAGATTTTTTATAATATTCATTTTTTATGGTAATTTTTTGTGCTGTCTACACTGATCTAAAAGTGGGAAAAACGCATAGGGCAACCTATCTTCTGCATAAATCTAACTTTTTCATTAGAAGAACAGAGAAACAAGGGTAGAATTCTAGGTAAGTTGATCATACATGCTACCTTAGCAGCTTAAGCTGATAATGAAGACACGTTAATGATTTAGGGCACCAATACAAATCTATTTCATTAGAAACAAACAAGCATTAGAGTATAATAGAACAATATCATTTTGAAACTTTGATACAAAAAACTGTAGATAAATCCATGCAGCAGACTAGTTTTATCTAATGTTAGAAGCACACTGATTCTAATTTATATTTGCTTAAATATATAGATCTCTTTTTTAATTAATTGTATGTTTTGTTAGTTTATTCTCGCGTTTCGAGGCACTCTTGCCGTGGAAATACAAAAGCTAGAAATTGTCGCTTCAGGTTGGACATACGTCTTTTTCCATCCCATCGCAGAAATAAACATAGCCTTAAACACTTTTTAAATAACTCGAGAGTTCAATCTTTGGCCAACTTTAGTATTAGTTCTCAAGTAATTATACACCAGTGTAAAACAATCTCAGTATGTTCCAAATATAAATTTTTTTTAATTATTTCACAACTTGATTGTATTGGTAGAATATATATTTGAACAATTAATCAGAAGACCCTTAATGGAGTTTTTTTATTATATGAAACTTTAATTGAAATTCGAGAATTCAACCCACATTTTATTTTATATACATATTATAATGGTTATGATCCGAGTAACACACACGTTGTAAAATGATAAAGTAACACAGCAGAATTCATTTATTTAGTAATAATTATATTGAGTTGCCTCCACCAGATATACATTATTGATTCATTCTTGTTATCAAAAGGATTCATTCATTCATGCTTGCCTCTGAGCACTGGCAGAGGATGTCAAGGTTCCAAAGTTGATGACTCCATTAGCATTACCCTTAACATAACCAGTTTGATTGGTTAGACCTTTGATATTTTGCTTTCCAGCATTTGAATAGGCGAACTCTTCAGATGACTGTGCAGGCGCAGGCGCAGGAGTAGGAGCAGGAGCAGGAGGAGGAGTGTTGCCCTTGGTACAACATTGTGCTTGTGTTTGCCGGCGGCGAGCATCGCCTGTGCCGACAGCAAGGTTGCAGATTCCAGATGCAATGCCTGCCATTGATTGAATGCTTAATTGGCTTGAGAAAATGGAAAACTTGTTATGCAGGTTTTTTAGATAGCTTTGCTATGTCTTTGAGAAATTGGTCTTCCTTTAATAGAGTCAGGGTGGAGAGTAGAATATTAGCTAATTAGTGTGAATGCAAATAAAGATGATATTGTGAGGGGAATATGGTTCCACACAATGGTAGTCTATGTCAATTGTCACTTGAACATGGTAGTGCTTCACTTTAATTACTGCTCCTATATGCTTGTTAGATGCATATGGACAAATAAAACAAAGAAAGAAGATTTTATATCATTCACATATCTAAAGCTGTGCTGATAAGGGAATCAATGCCAGGGGGATATATATGACGTAATATTCCTTTGCATAATTGGTTAGCTTAGATTCATATCATTAGTCCTTACTCTCAAAGTTCATAACAGAAAAGTCATTACTCAAAAACCTCATCCTTGTTGGTTATTAATTAATATTTAAGTTACTTGAGGCTTTGTTTGGGAGTTTGGAGGGGAGGGGAAGGAAGGGCTTTGGGGTGACAAAAATATAAGGAAAAATTGAGAAATCTTTCACATTTTTTGAAATAGTATTTTTTTAGAGAGTGATAAATTAATGTTTATGATTAATATATTTTTGATTTTAAGAATATTATTACAACATATATTAAATTTGAAGAATTCACATAAACCCTCCCAAACCCTCATCCAATACAATTTTTTAGTTCCCCCAAATGAGGAGGCTTGTATATCTTGAAGAAAAATAAGCCCCCCAAAATCCCTCTTCCCAATGTCCTCTATTTTTTCCACTTACTCCTTCCTTTTTTTCTAAACTCTCACCTCCCTTCCCCTCCAAACTCGCAAACAAAGCCTAAGAGAAGTTCAACTTGCTGAAGGTTCTTATTTATGCAGGGTATTTTTTGTCTTTTCAAGGTACTTGACATATCCTATAAGCAGAGGAAACTTTTTCTTGCGGATTAAGCAGGAAATATCAGTATATCACTGTTAATTTTTTCAATCAAAAATTAAATTTAAATAGTTTGTATTTTTAGCTTTACAAAACATTTGACATGCATTAACTGTCCCTTTTAGGAAAAGGGGAGAAAGTTTGAAAAACTGTATTTTAAATTTATTTTATTTATAGAATAGTTTTCTAAAGAGAAAAGAAAACATTATCACATAAGTTATTTCAATTTCTTAAAGACTATTCTGCAATTGTAACTTATGTTAAGGGATTTTTCTGTTAAAACAGTAGCTCTTCAAATCAGAGAAAAGGAAGAGAGAATGAGTGAAGAAGATGATTCACAAAATTGCACTACTCTTTATTTCATGAAGATCACTATTCAAAAAGTTTGCAACAGTTTAGTAATTAATTGAGTTGGTTAGTTACAACTAACTCCAACACTAACTAATACATTTAAATGACTTTTTAACACTTCCCTTCAATTCAAATGTTTAACAGAAACAATGCCAAATTTTCTTCTAAGCTCTTCGAATCGATATGCTCGCAATGCCTTAGTCATAATTTTTGCTGTTTGGACTGCAATAGGGCAATACACTAGCTTGAGCATCCATTTCATTACTTGATCCCTTAAAAAATGAAATGTAGTCTCAATGTGTTTTCTCTTTCCATGAGACACTGAATTTTTAGCAAGGTTGATAGCAGATTTATTGTCTATTATCAATAGCACATGCTGCAGTACTTCAATTCTCAACTCAGCCAACAAAGATTCCAACCATAGGCCCTGCGAAGCAGCATATCTTCCAGCTATATGCTCAGTCTCGCACGAGGATAGTGCTATTTCAGACTGCTTCTTAAAAGGCACCAGTGAAACTTTTATTAATACAGGTTGTTCTAACCACATGACATATCACAAGGCAGGGCCATCTATGAGGGCGTGCAAAGAGACCAACAACACGCGGCCTCAAAATTTTGAGGGCTCAAATTGAGTTTTTTGTGCTTCATTTGTTAAAACTCATAATATTTTGAAATAGTTTCCAGGGTCTAACAACACTTCTTTTTATTTGGAGTCCAATCTTTAAGATCAGAACAAGACCTTCAAAATGTTTGAGACGGTCCTGTCACAACTCACAAGGGAGTAACCAATTGACCTTGACACATCAAGATCAGGTAAGGTTCAATTTGCAGATGACAGGACCTTACTTTTTAAAGGTGTATGTAAAAAGGTAATCAGAAGATCATTTTAAGTGTTTTCTCAAACCATAGTGTAAAAATTGTTAGATGACAACCAAACCATGCTGCTCGTAGCTTAGCATGAGCATCCTTATTATAATATGTATGTATGGACAAGAGAAATGAAAAATGAGGATGTCTGATACAAACCATATCACATAACCTAATTTGGTATATGAGGTTTACTCCTATCTTTGTAATTATATGTTATCCTTTACTCCTTTTAGTAATTGTTAATGTAAAATCTTCTAGTGGCTCTGTTACATATCTGTACAACCTTAATTAAATTTTCTCTGGCTGCATGCATAGGTGATTTTAGAATTAAGAAAATCATAAAATACTTTTGAAGATGCTTTGTAGAATAGGCTACCAATAATTTACAAAGCTAATATGTATCATATACAGATTTGGTTAATTAAGTAGACACCATCATATCATAAATTATACTATATAATAAAACATCTGAAGATATATATTAATTGGAACAGTGCAACAAAGCACTTATTCTAATCATTATATGTCACACTATAATTATTTACATACGTAAATCACCAAAGTTGATAGCTCCATTAGCATTGCCTTCAGTGACGCCAGTTTGATTACTTAGACCTTTAATATTTTGTTTGCCAGTGTTGTTATATTTTGCTTTGTTGGAGCGATTTCTTCCGGGCAAGGGTGTAGCATTGTGATTCTGTGGCCTTGAAGGAGAACCATTTTGAGATTCACTTTCACCATCATCCATGCTATTTAGCACACCAACAAGACCCTTGAGAGCATCCAGTTTTTGTTGAAGATCAGCCATGGAATGGACTCTGCTAATAATCTATGTATTTGAAGTAGAGATTGATTAATTTGTGAGCATATATAGCAGAAGCCTTCTTTTATAGATGGAGATGAGGAATATAATAGTGCTTGTGCATAAAGAAAGGACCATTTGCCAGTGGAATTAATCACTTAAATAAAGTTATTCTTGGGGGAGCATAAAGTTACCCCATTTGATGTGGTACATTTGATATTTATTATTCCCCCCAAAGATAATTTGCAAAATAGGAGCATCTTTATATGATATAGTAATAGTCTAATAGATTAGACCAACTTTATAAATTTTTCTTGACTAAATTGTCGTTATTATAAAAATTAATTGACTTTTTATTGAATAATTGTTATATGGTCTACGATATATATTTGATGCATTAGTTATTCAATAAATCTAAAAATTGAATTGTTTCTTATAATAAGGATAAGATGAAGTATTGCTTAAGATACTTTGCAAGTTAGTTATGATTGTTAGTTGTTAATTTGTTAGTCCCTTTATCATTTCACTCCCTAACTCTTTCACGTTCACTATAAAAAAGTGAATCCTACTAACAATAAATTTGGTTAATAAATCATCACTTTACTCGTTAACTCTTACCTATTATCTTTGGATCACTATAAAATAAATTGGATCCTACTCGCAGTAGATTTGGTTAATAAATTTTTGTCTTTCTTATTTAAATTTGGAGTACACTTCTTATTTATTAGACGGGCTTGACAAATCTAAATCATTTGTTAGCTTTTTTTTGGTGAAGAGATTGGACAAATATAATGGTCCAAAACCTTCACAAAAATATGTTAAAACAAAGTAATTTCTACATATAAAATTGAGTATTATTTTATCCTTAGGGAAACTTTTACCGGATGTAAACCGGAAAGTTTAAATTTTATGTTCATGAATCTAAAATCTGAACTTGATGGTTATTTAATTTGTTCTATATCATCAGGTTGTCTCTCTTTAAATGGTGAGGCCAAAAAATTATGATAAATGTGGTATATCTTAAGATGATGGGCTCAATAGAGTGGTGATGCATTTTTGTGAATAGAAAATGAATGGTTGAGATGATGGTACAAACAAAATGTTAGGTTAAGCAAAAAAATAAGATTTTTTGTGGCTGCTGGGATTCGAGCCCAGGTCTCCACGGCCACAACGTGGAATTCTCACCACTAAACTACAGCCACATTGATGTTAAGTCTTTCCAAGTATTGATACATATATTTTATATGTACATGCAAATAAAATGATAAACGATGATTAAAAAGTGTGGCTGCTGGGATTCGAGCCCAGGTCTCCACGGCCACAACGTGGAATTCTTACCACTAAACTACAGCCACATTGGTGGCATTGGAAGCTAATTTTACTTATTTATTACCCATGGATATTATATTGTACAAGAAATTAAATGCAAATCACCTAATGCTTTCATAAGTAGAGGTGCGTCGGTGACAAAAAATTATGAGTTTTGTTATATATAACATAAAAACATCGCAACACAAGTTTAATAAATGAAAAATTGTCTTTGATTGCAAAGGACACTGGTGTTCCAAAGTCAAGTATTTTGGTTCAATATCCCAGTAGCAATTCGTGTAGCTGCCAAGAAATAAGACAATAATAGTCGAGTGAGTCTCCAAAATCATGTCTGATATATTACTACCTTGTAAATTTGACAGAAAGTGTACTAATGAAATAAAGTAGAAGAAAGCAACACTTATTTTTAATGACAAATTAAATGCAGATAGAACATAGTACAAAACGGTCACACTTAACAACATAAACAAGCTTCCACGGCTCATATTCCAGAAAATCAGAGATTTCCACGGCTCATATTCCAGAACTGAACTTCATGTTCAATAATACTCAGCAACATAAGTTCAGCCTTCTTAAGCTCATCATCAGAAGCCTTCTGCAAGCGCTGATTGAGTATCTTTTGCAGAGATTGGCAGTACTGAGCAAACCCCTCATTGCCCCATCTTTCACAAGTCTCCTTCAATTCTGGTGGGGTTTTTGAGCCTTGTTCAATACAGTGTGCAAAACTCTCTTGATACACCACTTCAATTGCCCAAAATGCAGTAAGAGCCACAGTATATTCCACGTCTGGACTCATCAAACTTTCCAGCAACCTGTCACAACAATACATGCTCATAATTGTCTACTTTAAAGCTATTTTCATTTAATTTAATATATAAAAATAAAAGAGCTACCTACCTGCAATAGTTTTTGTTTGGATTTTGAGGAACAAGATCTGAGAGTGAAATACCCCATTTGGTGGCTTCTATCTTAAACCATGATAATTCATCCTTGAGAGAAGCCATGCCTCCCAATATAACTTCCACATCACTATCATCATATGATTCCTTACAAGCCTTTATCAGCACACTTGCAACAAATGGAACGAACGCTCTAACAAACAAGTAATCTTGAGCCTGCAAAGCAAAATTATGATATATCAAAATAATAATAATAATAATAAGGTATTGAAAAGAAATAAATAAATAACTTACAAGCCATGTTTTGAAGGAATGAGATTGAACGGTGGCATCACGGATGGAAAGAATAAAAGGGTGTCTGGTTGCTGCGTCGTAAATAGGACGGTGTTTCCTCAACCATGTTTCAGTCATACCGATTTTCTTCTCCTCAGCTTTTGCTTTTGCTATTACCTGCATCTTTATCTTTATTTTTATCTTTTCTTCTTCTGCAATTCGATAGATTAGATTAGATAATTCGATGTTCAGGCTTATATAACAAGTTCAACTTTGAGGTGGCCGGTGTCTTCTGACTTCTAGTAAAGTAAAGTAAACTGCTCACATTGCACGTGGCTTGCCTTTCCTCACACACCCATTCCTTTGCACCGTTTTCGCTATTCTTTTTAATTTGCTTTTTTAATTCATAATATATGAGGAATCATTATACACACCACTTCTTTATGTTTAAAATGTGTGAGTTTTAGTCACTAATATACTTCACAAAAGTAATTAAAGGAAGATACAATCATAAATACCTAAGTTGTCCCATGTAAGTTTTTTTTAGAATTTTTATTTGATCGCCACATGTATTTGATCTTTTTGTTTCTTCTGTAGTGTGTAATGTAGAAATAGGAGAATTGTAATTTGAATTTTTAAACTAACAATATTTAAACATCAATTTAGAAATTGGGATTATATACATATAAGATACATTTTTTTTCTCGTGAAAGATACATATAACTTTTGAAATTGGGATTATATTTGGAGACATAAATAATTCATATTAATTGTAATTAAAAATAAAAATTCATGTATTATAGGTTTGACTTTGTTAATAGAGACATTGTATAATATACATAGATGTTGGTTTTCTAACCACGAATACTCGACTTATTCATCTATAAAAAAAGGTAAATTTTTAACCACTAAACCACTTGAAAAAAATCGTAAACTCATAGTTTGTGTGAGTTTAGCTCACTTGATAGGTATATTGAATAATATATGCATGGATTGAAGTTCGAACTTTAAACATCTCACTTATTCATCTGAAAAGTAAATTTTTAGTCACTAGACTACCAGATATTAATCTAATCACAAATTAATATCATATTGTTGTAAGTAAAGATCCACTTCATTTCTTTAAATATATGAACTTCTCTGTTGCTATAATTTGTATGTATAAATATACAACTAATATCATCAATTCTATAAATGTGTACGATTATATCTTTTATTTATTTCAAAACTTTAGCAATAGACACATCCCTTTCGAAACTCTACCAAAAGTGTGCGCAACTACATAGGACAATTTCTACTTATTTAAATAAAGGGAAATACTAACATGCATGCGTTTGGGCAGTTGTTAAGTAAAAACTTTTATCTTAAAAAATATTCACATTCAACACATTGAAACAACAAAAAATAATTTTTTTATATATAACTGTTACGAAATTTAAAGTAAACATTTTTTATTTTAAAAATTGTTCATTCAACACATTGAAACAACAAAAAATAACTTTTTATATATAAAATTTATCAGTTATTTTCAATTTTAAATCGTTAACACTTAACAAGCATCGCATACAGCTTTTAAGTGAATCTAAGATTAAGGTTAAACAAGGAATGACTGTTCCATGATTGAATTCAATTTTTCAAGCAATTTTTTTTAATAATTACCCTAAAAACATCGATCAAGAAAGAAAATAAATCTTGTAAAAAATGGTTAGTCTAAAAGATGAATGACCGTCACTTCTAGGAAAAAGATAAGAGTACAAGGATAATTGTCATAAGAGATTCAAAATCCTTTGATAAGATCCACAATTGATTCAACCAATAACTCTCAGAGAAAATTATTTATCTCACACAAAAGCATGAAAACTTGTAAATTCCATCAACATCAAAAACTAGTTACAAATATGGTTGTGAAATTTGATGTAGTGGTATAAAGGTTAAATGTTAAACACCCTAGATTACTCGAACTAACCCATGAGCGCAAATTACTTGTTGGAGGAAATTTGATATTGTATAGTTGTTGGAGGAAACTTGATATCACAGGAAAGAAAGAAATAAAATGTAGTTGTAAGATCGGGTATTGAGGCATAATACATAACCGTGACATTAATAACATGTGACCTCATTTGATTGAAACAGTTACTCAGAAAGTTTCAATTTGAAGAGGTGAAACCAATGAAATGACTAATCATATTGATATAAACCGCCATTTCCTCATAGAGAAAATTGAATTGGGCGAGAATGTTACAAGTTTTGTTAATTCCAGCTTAATAGATGTTTTTACAAAATCATGTGTTGTCCTTGAACCAGTTATATATACAGAAAAATGATAAGAAGAGTCCTTGGAGCACTTGTTTAAAAGTCCAAAAAAATACTTTTTTTCTTAGAAATTGTGTATTCAACACATTAAAACTTTTAAAATAATTTTTTTCTACATGAGATTTCTAAATCATTTCCTCTTTTAAATCCTTAACAAGTGTCTATAAGACACTATAATATATTATGTAAATATAAGAATGCTATATTCTCTTAATTTCTAGGCACATTCTATTGTAATCAACAACATGAAGTCTATGTAATAAAACTATCGCAGTGTAGTTGAAACACACGATTTATATATATGTATCTCATTTTATTTCTAATTCAACAATAGTAAATAAATAAGATCGAAGTAAATATATATACAAAGAAATACTAACAAATGCTCTTATGAAGTGTCCTAATAAAATCAAATATACACAATTTTCCTCAATAAGAGAAAATTGATTTTTGAGTAAGTTGTTTTTGTGGGGTTAATGAAGTGAGTAAATAAACACCTCAGCTTCAACCTAACCAATAAAAGAAAGACACATAAGCAAAGACACATATCATGACGTGGCCATCCATCTTCACCATTCTATATAATTTCCAATCCAAATTCAGATATTTTTTCTCACACCACACCGACCATGAATTCTTCTCTGTAACCCCTTTTCTCCGATCTCCGTTCAATTCAACAGATTCCGTCAAATTCTGTGCACCAAATCTCATCATCAACCTCAACCATGGCGGACAAGTACAACATGAAGAATCCAGCTGTGAAGCGGATTCTCCAAGAGGTCAAAGAGATGCAATCAAACCCTTCCGATGATTTCATGAGTCTTCCTCTTGAGGTTCCTTTTTCCCCTTCACCTATTTTAGGGTTTTTCAATTTCAAATCAAATTACGCAAATTTGATTAATATTTTGTTTGATTGGTTTCAGGAAAATATATTTGAATGGCAATTTGCAATAAGGGGTCCTCGTGAAACTGAATTTGAAGGTGGAATTTATCATGGAAGGATTCAATTACCTGCTGAATATCCATTCAAACCTCCTTCGTTTATGTTGTTGACAGTAAGATACTAATCTCTACATTTTCATGTTATTTTGTTCTTAAATTGTTTTAATTTATGTTTGAATTGTTGATGAATGCTCATTTTTTTTATATAATTATGAATTTAATTGTTGTGTTTTCAGCCTAATGGTCGTTTTGAGACACAAACTAAGATTTGTTTGAGCATATCAAATCATCATCCTGAGCATTGGCAACCATCATGGAGTGGTGAGTATTTGTTTGGGAGTAGAACATTTGTTGGCTATGTTTTGTTGTTGGTATATTTGTCATATAAATTGTACATTGCTCATTTTGGATATAGAAGAATTGCAGATTCGTGTAAGATGGTGTTTGTTATATAATTTACTTTTTGATTATGTTGTGTTTAAGTGGATTGGTTTTGCCATCCAAAAAGGATTAACGGCGCTTGCCTTCCATTCCTTCGTGAATTTTTTTTTCAAATTCAATTAAGGATTGAATAGTACTATACATTTGACTTCGTATGACCTATTGAAGTGACCTATCCAGCATTCCATAAATCTTGTTTTTTTATGCAAGAGCTGTCTCCCTTTATTTAATAGGACTGATATTGTATTTATAGTCGTGTCATTAGTCGACTTTTATGTAGGGCAGATTTTCTGTCATTAAAAGTGGGAGTATGTTTTGCTATGAAATACCCGCACTTAAGTGTAGTCATATGTCAAATGGGAATGGAATGCTTGTTTTCTTGTCATTTGAGAGGCGTTTGGATATACAACTTAGATAAACACTTATAGTATTAGAGCTTATGTATATGTTGTTTCTACAATGGAATAGAAAATGAGGATAAACTCTGCATAAGCTGAAATCAGCTTATGACAATCAGTTTTATTCTTACGAAAATGAGTTAATAAGTTGTTTCATAAACTATTTTCTTAAGCTTTTTCATGTGCTTGCACAAGTTTCAATTAACTCTTTTGAACCCCTCTTAATAGTATTTATCACAACCACTGAAGATTCATACTTTGTTTTGACGGAAGAAGATTATCTCTCACTACTTAGCTGATGTAAATTTCTTTTGACAGTAAGGACTGCTCTAGTTGCACTGATTGCATTCATGCCCACCAACCCAAACGGTGCCTTGGGCTCATTAGACTACAAGAAAGAAGATAGGCGTGCCTTGGCCATTAAATCCCGTGAAGCATCTCCAAAATTTGGGACTCCTGAACGTCAAAAACTGATTGATGAGGTAAATGCTGCTTATTGTTTTTTCCCACAGTGCATGTTAGTCGTAATTCCTCATGTTGATTAAACCATGTTAAGTGTTACTTTTTTTCTTTCTTTCCCTGAAGCATTTTTTATAATATCTTGTACTAATTGCACTTTGGCATCCCAGATACATGAGTATATGCTAAGCAAGGCATCCGTTGTTCCTCAACCTAGCCCTCTGCAGGCTTCTGAAGAACCCAAAAATGAGGAGGCTGAGACCCAAGCTACTCAGCAAAATCCCGAGGCTCCACCTGCAGGAGAGGGGATTCTAGATCAAGCAGGTGACGGAATAGTTGAAGAGCAAGAAGTCAATGTCAATGCTAATCCTAACCCAGCAGGAGTTGAAGCTTCAAATGAGATTCCATCCGGCGTCTCAACCAATCAATTGCCACGAAAGTCAGATACCAGGGTTCAAAATCTGAAGCCAGAGACAAGGGTTCAAAAACCTGATGACCGATTGTTCACTCTGGCAGCTATTGGACTTGCTATTGCAATTATGGTTCTTTTGCTGAAGAAATTCATTAAATCTACAGAACATGGAGCAGTTTTCATGAATGGATCTTAGGTGTTTTTATTGTTCATGTTAGCTCCAATATCAATATTCTTAGCCCCATGTTGTTGTTAGGGATGTCTTGGGCTTCTAAACTCAACTGATAGTTTATGACTCTGCTGTTGTACTTATGGCATTTTTTTTTTTTGGTTGAAGGAGTTGTACTTATGGCATGTCCGTGGTCAATGATAAATTGACGAATTATTCTCTATAGAAAAGTTAATATATTAATATAATGTCAAATCTCTTAAAGCTCTGTTTGGATTGATGGAACATAACGGAATGGAGCGGAGTGGAATGGAATAGAGTCCATTCCTCTGTTTGGGTATATTATGACGAAGCGGAACAGATTTCTCATTCCATTGTTGGAAAATTGATGAAATGGAATGAGTTATTACTTTTTTATTCTAATTATACCCTTATAACTATTATATAATATTAAAACATGTTATTTTTATGGAAATAATCAATTTAAGATTAAAAAGATATGACGGAAAGCAAAGGAAAGCCTTGTAATTTTTTATCCATTTAAAAATTTTAATATAGAAAGAGTTATATGTTATGAACAATTTTAATATAGAATTTAATAAAACTAGATCATTGTAGTTGTTAGTATGAGATTGTTTCAGTAATCCATCGATCTAATGCTGGAAAAGGGGAAAAATATTCATTTGTCTCAATTCATATAATTGATAATACTCACAGGTTTAAAGAAGAAAAATCGATCTTTCAAAAAAAAAAGGAAAAAAAAATCGAATTTAACAAAATTGGTTGAAATGATACAATCAACGAGATTGCAAGACAACAAACATAAAAACTGAACAAGAAGAAATACGTGCACTGCGTAGCACTAGAGCAGAAGCAGGAGAATCAATATAGTGATGAAGTAATAAAATAGGGATAAAAGAGTAATAATAGAATTAAGTGGTTCCATTCCATTGGAATGGATTCCATCATGTACCATACCATTCCATCCAATTTTTAGAAATCCAAACAATGGAACATAACCTCATACCACTCCATTCTATTACATTCCATCAATCCAAACATAGCCTAATGTCTTTTTACATCATATTGCATCCTAATTCCTAACCACTTAAGTATACATGTTCAAATAATAATCACGCTACAATGCAAATATATGACTCGATTTCCAGAATAAAGTTTTTTTATTGTCATACTATGATCGTCTTTCACATCCTATAAAACCACTTGAACCTTTAAGACAAGGTATGAAAAGTTCAGTAATCATAATAACAACTTTTTTAATACATGTGAAATTCATTCATAATACAACTTTTTTAATATATATGAAATTCAGTCATAATACAACGTTTTTCGGGTGGATTCCCTTTCTTGCTTTGATGACTTAAATATCACGAGACACGAGCCCTTCAAAGCAATATAAAAATTTTATTTTTCTATATGAATTCAGGTCAAATATATACCCAACTTTTAGTGTAAGATTTTCAACACATTTGTGTAAAAATTCCAAGCATTTATTTTAATCACTTGTGTAAATGTTTGATCATTTCTCTTTAAATTTTTGATTAAGTTATAAAAAATAACCCAACCACTACTTCAATTGTGATAACATCAACACCAATCCATGCCAACCCATCCTCCAATCATGTATAAGTCTATAACTGTAAATTTCCAGGGTTTTGGGATATTTTTATAAAGAAAAAGAGGTTGGAAACTTTTTGTAAAGAAGATAACTTGTAGAGTAATTTTAAAATATTGTTATAAAGAAAAAATTTAAGCTTTTTTTTTTCTTTTCAAGATTTAAAAGTAAAAGAAATTATAGCATGAAACCCTTTAAAAACTGTCCAAATGACCTAAAATTAACTGGACATTGGCGTCGATTGTCATGAGATGAGATGAAAGTGAATAGAAACAAGACAAAGAATTGAGACAAATAGGTCTACTTGGATAATTTTTCCACATATATTTCCACATATCCTCCTGGCCAAATCACAAACCTTCCAAGTCTTGCAAAATATAAAATCCAACTACTATTTACAAGGACTAACATGCAATCACAGGTGAGATTTTTTCATGAATTGCTTTGTAACAACCAAGACTGCAAAGGGGAAGCTTTGACTTGGAATCCCGATACTTGTAAGCATTAGTGCAGTTTGGACCTGCACACTTTTCTCTTGGGGGAGGATAACTGAAACAATTCATGACATAATCATTACAGAAATGAAGTTTCCAAAGCATATCAAGTACTAAAAATGTTAAGAAGAAAATCAAGGATAACAAGATTAGAAGATTAAAACTCTACAGTGCGAGATTAAGCTGTGAAGATGTACCTGTTAGGCATTGTTTGGAAGATACTTGGTAGACCAATATCATCAGAAAAAGTTACTACGGTTCCATTGGGACCCATAGTCCATCGAACAGTGTTTGATGCTAGATTGAAGGGTTTGCTAGATTTTTCCTGCACAACCAACATGTTAGAACTTTAAAGTTGAAACAATATAGGAAGAAGATTGGTGGTAAATTGTATCAAGACCTTGGCTATCTCATCCCTGTGCTTATTCATCTTTTCCTCTTTCTTCTTCCTAGCAGGATCTTGACCAAGTATCTTCTTAATGGCTGCTTCCTGCATAAACACAACGTGAGAGCTCTATTAACATCGTTCTCTAGAACTTGTATGTTGCATTGCATCCCAATGTTATACTACAAACTTTAATTCCTAAAACTAAGATGATCAGAGGAGTCAAGTTCAAACCTCGGCCTCCCTAGCTGCCTTCTCAGCTTGAATTTTTCGTCTCTTTGCAGCCTCAGCTTTCTTGATTAGCTGTTCCTCTGACAACTTGCCCTTTTTATCTTAATATCAAGAAAGAAAATACGATTCAACAAATATTCCTAGAGATACGTATACAATGTTATATAAGATCTAAGGTAATGGTTATCATTTAAGAAAATTATGAGTCAACACCTCATGCTGAGTTACGAAACAAGGCAGGGAGGACCCGGGGGGTGCTTCACATTATATTCTTCATAAGTTTATTTTCTTTAATTAGATTGTTCTATAGAAAAGAATCTGTCTTAGCAGTTTCAATCTATATTTGATGGCCCTTACATTAGTTGTACACAAATAAAATTGTGAGATCTACAAGGTAATTACGATGATCTTAAGAAGAATTACTCCGCCAACCTTATCTTTTAAATTTTTTTGCTTCCATTATTAATTTAAAATTTGTATATACCATTAAAAGTAATATGCACTACATAAGATACAATCTATTATTGTATATCCACTAAATCCAAGTCAAAGTAGTCACTGATATAATAGCAACAACAAGCCTTTAACCTATAGGTGAGATTCATATAGGTAGGTTTGTTACATGGATCAGTCAAAATACTGTAAAATCCCAACATGCACGAGCCTAGTAGGTCCAACATAAGCCCGTTTACCTCTAAATCTCTTCTAATGGCTTGACCTGTAGTTTTTCTTAATCTCTCTCTACCTCTAATTATGAGAAAATTCTACAGCTAGTCCATTTTCCTCATCAGCGTTAACCTGTTTCTATAGGTTCTCATAACTTGCCAAATCCACCTAAGAAAGTATTCTAAGCATCTTCCCTACTATAAAGGCTACACCAATTTGATCTCTAATAATTGTATTTTTAATCACATTTTCTCTTGGATAACTATAACCACTAGTCCAATGCACCATTGAGATCTTTGTGACACTAAATTTATTTTCTTCTTGGCTTTTTACCATCAAACATTCAGTTTCATACAACATTTTGGGTATTATAGATATGCAATAAAATTTTGCTTTAAGCTTTATCGGTATTTTCTGTTGATTTAACATTCAAAGTTCGAAGCATTCGCCTATTTCATCCATCCCACTAAAAGGTTAACATCTCCCTCTATCTTCTAGTCACTTCGTGTGGAATCAAGGCACTTAAAACACCAGACCTGCAATATTGTAAGTTTTCCTTAACTAAACTTGCACTTTGTATACTCGATTTAACCTACAGTTGGGGTGAAAATCATGCATTGGCTTGTTGCTATCTCTCTAACTTTTCATTTATCTCTTATCTTGATACTCTAATAAGACTTAAAATGATAAAGCAACTAAAATAGCATCAATGAAAAAAAAAACTAAAATAAATATATTTCTAACTTTCAGATAATGTGGAAACCAAAATACCTGAGATGTCAATAATGCTTGCAACTGGCCCAGGTAGTACATCTTTGAAAGACTCAACTGAACAATTATGATTATTGCGGGTGGAATGCTTTCTTGGTACAAGTAAACCAACAGATTCCCTCTTTGGCTTCTTCCCTTCTAATATTGATTCATCACTTGATGTAGGGTCTTCTTGCATATAGTCCCGATCCTCATAGTTCTTTCCTGATGCATCTTTACAAACACCACGCATTGTTGTGCCTCTTTGATTATCCTTATGGCGACTAACTCCTCTTTTTGATGCATTGATTTTTTCAAGAAAATGAAGTTCTGCATCATCATCTTCATCGCTACACCCCACATCCATGTCACATCTCTCAGTAACTCGCTTGCTCTTACGGGCATGTTGTTCAGTTGCCTTTCTTTTATGTGAATGATTCTCAGCAGCATGATTATGATCAGTTCTTGAGAGCTTAACCAATTTGTCCCCATGGCCTCTCTTCTTATCATAAGAGCGGGCATCATTATCTGCATTGTCCTGCATGCATTGATAACCGATAGATGAGAAGCTTTAGAAGTTAATACCAATTTATCTGAAGGAAATATAGTTGCATTATCATATATGGCGTAAACTTCTTGAGATCGAATATTTTGAAGTTGAGGGTGCTATCAATACACTCTCTAATTGATTGAAATTCAAATGGGTCCCATTAAATTTATATGGTATGCACATGATTTCGTGGGACTCAAATGAAATTTCAGCAATTAGATATAGAGTATATTGCTAGCATAACCTTACAAAGTTATACAAAGGACACAAGACGAAGCTTTTGCAAATACTGATTTCAGCTACCAAAAATTGAAGAACCGTAATTACAATTTTCAAAATTATTCAATTCATCCAAGTGCATGTTTGTTCCGTGGTGACAAAAATTGATTTTAAATGAGTTGATTTTAGTTAAAGGTGAGTTGAATGCAAAGTGGTCTATGTTTGGATACGTCCTCGTAAAAATGTGTAAAAACTCGCATTTGAAGTCAAAAGCTACAAAATTCTATGCAAAATCAAATTCTAATAAGCATCACCCAAACATGTCAAAATCAATTCTAGACCTCTAGAATCAATTTTTAATATTTTGTCTCCACCAGACATGGAATCAAACATACACTTAATTCATAATGTGAATGTTTGATGAAAACAATTAATTCACAAGACAAATCAAGTGACATGTTATTATTACCTTAGGGTTACGAGCATCGGAAGAAGGCTTGGTGTGAATAGTATGAGTAACACCACCAAATTTGAGTTTAAGCTTTTTGAGCTTATTTTCAGTTTTTAATCCATCAGAAACAACAATTGTATCTTTCACATTCTTCTCATTCTGAGAATGTGATGATAACAACCCAAAGTAATGCTGAAATATTGCATCACAATTAACCCTAGGTTTTCGTGGCACATCACTTCTTTTTCTCTGCATAATGGATTCAATCGCAAACCTATATACACCAAATATTTTTCCATTAATCAGAATTTCTTTAGTACTATGGTATGTGTTGCAGAAAATCAAACTACGAAATTAGGTTATATGTGAGAAAGAAAAAATAATAATTTTCAAGAATATGAAAGATAGGTAATGAATACGAAAAGGAAAACCTGGACATCGTCGTTGTTTGTGGTGGTTTTCCTTGCTACGGTGTTTTCCGGTGAACTTTTGATTTTCCGGCGAGTTCAGTGGGACTGCGACTTGTTTGTGATACAAAAGGCAGTGAAGCAGCACTTGCATTTTATCTTCTTTCATTTCATGGAACTAATATGAAATTCCGTTTATTTTTTCTCAGTACTCCATGTGTTTTTTTATTGAAAAAATACATCTACACCAATTTTATTTTATTTTTGACAAAATCTACACCAATATCTATATGAATTTAATTTGTATTATGGTGTAAAATTATTTTACATATGCATTTTTTCAAAAATAAAAAAAAATCATTAAATACATGTGTAAAATAATTTTACATACACGGATCAGGTATAGAATTTAAATTTAAATTATATGTAAAAGTATACATAATTGGAGGGTAACTTTTTTCTTCTATTTTTACTTTTTGTTTAAACTATTTTATTGTTTTTATATAATAGTATTATTTAAACTATCAATTACAATCCTTGCTTTCTAAGTTAATCATGTTGATCCCTAGCAAATTGGTATGGAAATTCTTAACATCTCAAAATGTTTGATACTCCATCAAACAAAGTATGTTGTTGAGATATTAGAAAATTCAACACGATGGATTGTAATTCAACAATCACACCGGTTGAAGTTCTTGTGAGAGGTGAAGGGATATTGTTGATCCATCACTGCTCAAACGGCTCACCAGATCATTGAGTTGCATATTCCAAAGCAGGCCAGACAAAAGCAACTTTGTGACCGTCGTGAGTAGGTTTATGGAAAATCTATTGAAGTCGCGTTTTCTAGCTCCAAAGAGAATTTTGATGTACCTAAAAGGTACACTGCATTACGACATCCTATTTTCAAATGGTAGAGTATATTAAATGCTTAACCTAGTAGGCTACTTTACTATTAATTGGTGTGGGGTTTCAATTGATTGGAGAAACACAACTGCTTATGTGTCCGAGCTGTAAGGAGCTCCAATTTCACGGTGCTCAAAGAAATAATCAATAGTAGCATTGTCTAGTTATGAAGTTGAGTATGTATCATATTTCTCAACTGCTTGTCAAGCAACTTGGTTGCAGAATGCGATGGAAGATTTGATCATTAAGTTAAAACATCCAATTAGATTATTGATAAACAATAAATCTGAGATTAACCTTGTTGAAAATCTCATAGCACGTGGAAAAAACAAACATTGAAACTAAGTTTTATTGCCTTAAAGATCAAGTGAATAAGGGCAACATAGTTGTGGAATATCGTCCCGATAATGATCAAACAATTGACATCGTTACTAAGATTGTTAAAAGAGTTCAATTCATCAAGCTTAGAAGGGAACTAGGTGTTGTAGCATTTGATAGTTTGAACTAATAATTCAAACTAAAAGTGTATATAGAATTAGTTATTCAGTTGTTTTTAAAACTAATGTTTCTATTTTTAGTTGGTTAGAGAAACACATTACTTGTTGCACAAGTAACTACACTAGAAGTGGCATAGATGTATCATTTGAAGTGCAATTCAATACAAATCTTTCCCATTTAATCCTCTAATCTCAGTTTCAGTCCTTTCTCTCTCAATCAATCATATACGTCTCCAATAATATGAACATGAGTATCGATATAGTAGTAGTTAAAAAGTGACCGCCGATATATATATATATATATATA
>Ga0228711_1002573_pt1 | contig 27988 bp, 16 predicted proteins | sample MedpolnodulmetaG_2_FD_177996 | JGI IMG/M metagenome (GOLD analysis project Ga0228711, IMG submission 177996) | Root nodule microbial communities from Medicago polymorpha collected in Santa Monica, California, United States - brown nodules | ecosystem: Host-associated > Plants > Roots > Nodule... | reverse complement strand
TTGAAGTAAATATATGATATAAATGCACATATTTCAAGAATTGAAAACATTAATATCACATATTTACTTCAAAACTATAGTAATTGACAATCTCCATTTATTTAGGAAATGGAGAGGATCTTCACCCATTTTGGTGGCTTAATTGCATGAATGATTCCTAAATAATTTTTAGTTTACATTTTGGTCCAATAACTTGTAAAATCAACATTTTGGTCCCTCTTCTTTTGCTCCGTTAGTCAAAATGATCCCCTCCGTTAATTTTTTAATGTCTAAAATTTTTGATATAATTTTAACCATTTGATTGCATGTCCATTATATCTATAGTGAACCATCATCACCTAATTTGTTTCATTTTTCATCATCTTCTCTATTCTTCTTCCTCAATCTATATCAACATTTTTCCAAAAAAATTTCTTCCAAAATACAAATACCAAGAAACACAACATAACACAAAAATACCAATATTTTTCCATAATTCCTCCACTCTTCTTCTCCAGATTTTTTTTTTCTTCTGAATTCCTTCACTCTTCTTCTCTCATACAAAACTAATAAAAAATGTCCAGAAACAACTATAATCACACAAAATAATCTCTAATTCATCTCTTTAAAGTGATTTAATAATAATTTTTTTCCATAAACAACAATAATCCTTAACACATGGAATCGAAATTCAAAATTGAAGGAACTCACTGCCCAAAATTGAACTTGCGCTCTGACTCTCTCTCTCTCTCTCTCTCTCTCTCTCAAAATTCATTCTCCATTTCAAAGATTCCTTCTTTCACATGGAACCGATTCATCCGACGAATTTCACAATGACCCACAAACCCTAATCCGAAATGCAACAAGAAGATTCAGTAGTGGAATATGCAAACGATTCCTTGTTCGATTCTATGCTTGTTGATTCAAGTTCAAAACTCATTCAAAATGGATTCACCAGATCTCAAAATTCAAATTTCCCAATTTCAATTTATAGTTTTTTTTGTGTGGTAGTGAGATTTACGAATGAAAAGGAAGGTGTTATGTGTGAAGATTGTGGTTTGTTGAGTAATGAGAAGAAAGGAGTTTGGTGGAGAATGAAGGTTTTTTTATGTTGCTGACTGCTGCAGTTGTTGTTGTGTCGAATGTAACAGATGAGGGAAGAGAAGGGAAATAAGAGATAAGAGATGTAAATATCTTTTGTTTTAATTTATTTTTTTGTTTTTTTTGCCTTCGGTTTGATTGATTTTTTTATGAATGTATGAAGATATTGATGAATTTGAAGAAGATGTGGAGGGAAGAAGACGAAGAAAGGTTAAAAAAATTATGTGTTGGTGGAGTACCATTCAATCTAGTAGACATGTATGATCTAATGGTTATCTATTCGACTAAAATATCAAACGGTTAAAATTTAAAGAATTAATGAAGTTTATAGTGGACCACTCCTAAGGTTGGTCCACCATAGACATTTGAGGTTAAAATTAACAGTGATGAAACCTTTTTGACTAACGGAGCAAAACAAGAGGAACCTAAATGTTGATTTTACAAGTTATGGAACCAAAATGTAAACTGAAAATTACTTAGGGAACCAAAAGACCAATTAAGTCGTATTTTGGTTGAAATACACTATCAGAGTAACCCATTTAGTAGTGTATTTTTGAAGAATCTCTGATAACATAACTGTGCAGATTGAAAAATTATCTTAATAGTGTGATGAAATTCTTTTGCCACCTCACGCATCTCGCACTCTCTCCAATACTCAAAAAGATTTAGAAAGGGAAAAAAATGATTAGTCACAGTTATTTTAGTCACATTTTAACTGTTTACAAATGCATTTCAAGAATTTTACAAGTCTTGGATGTGTTAAATGAACTTCTTGTACATTTGAATTTTAAAATTCGAATGTATAAGAAATCCATGCTTGTAAAAATTCTGAAAAGTGAACTTTAAACATTCTTATTATAAAATCTAGATGCGTTTTTTTTCTGACATAAAAATCTAGATGTTTTAAAAATTATGATAACGCATTTTGTCACAGGAGGATTTCGAACCATGTATAGGCTATATTCAGATTCTAAATTCTGGATATGTAAAATTGATTTTTTTTTCTATCCGAAATTAAAAATCCAAAAAGGGTCAATTTGGCAAAAAAAAAAAGAAAAAAGAACATGGGGTGCACGAGAAACGTGGGGTGGGAAAATAATTTCAGAAAAAAATGGACAACTTTCTTTATTTTTGTTTTGATTATTTAGGCCGGGCTGTAATACACTCAAAGATGTGATACATTAAATAAGTTTGGAGATTGCTTTTTAGACAGTTGACAATTGCTCACAAACACCTTGAAATTCCAAAAATACCTTCAACGGTAATTGACTACCGTTTAGAAGTTTATTGGCAGGGTTGTTCCTATAAAATAGGAGGCTCGGCTCTCATAGTAAAATAGGCCTCCAGTAAAATAAAAATGTAATTTTTTTAAAACTTTCTAATTCTAAGAAGCAATTTAGGAGGCATAGAGAAAGACTGAAAAAAAATGTAGAACCTGAATTTAGGAGACATATATTAGCAACATATACCAAAATTTGTCAACATCCAACATATAACAAAATTAACAATTATATTTTTCAACATTCAACATATAGCAAAAATTTCGACATTCAACATTCAAATATATTAGAAGCATATATTTGCAACATTCAAGAAAATTAGCAATTATATACCGAAATTTTAAAAAGTAATTACTAATAAGCATTAAACAACGTATAACAAAATTAGTGTAGATAAGCTTCATTGAAAAATCAGAATCAGAAGAACTTATAAATATGAAACGAAGTAAAAAAAAAAATTTAAGCGAAAGAGAGGTGTTGAGTGAGAAGAATAAACTCAAACGTGTACGGAAAAAAGAAAAAGAATGAACATATGTTTTTATTTATTTGAGTGGGGTGTGGGTGACTATACATTTTTTTTAGGCCCATGTATTTTGGAGGCCCGACTTGGTTGAACACTTTGCACTCCCAAGGCTGAACTTGTTTATTGGTAAGTGCCTTCAAATGTTGCACGTCGATGGCCAACCATGATTCTTGTACTGAATGGTAGTTAACTCTCATTTGACAACGAATGGTGATTAACTATCGTTGGGAGTATTTTGAAATATTCGAAGTACTTGTGAGCAATAATTAGGTGTCTAAAGAACAATTCTCCTATGTTTTTCTCCATATCTCAGTACAAAAGTCAAAATATAAACAAGTTTAAAATCTAATGTATCTATACATAATAATAATAAAGTAAACTTAGTATTATGGTAAGTGTGACATTTGTCACTCAATGAGAAATGTTATCTCTTTTAAACTTTCTATTAGTAGTAACAAATATATAACTAGTTTTTCAATTATTTTTGTAATTGTTTATTTAAACAGAGGGAGTATATGTATAGATTTAGTCTATTATTAATTGAACCAAACTTTACATACCCCAATTGCTGATAGTCTTTGTATTCGCATGGGAAACATCACATGCACCGTATTCCCATGACTCTTTCATGGGAGTATCTTTTGTGTGCACCCATGTCATTGGAACCAAACAATTTTCAAGTATATATTTCCCATGGGGAACGGATTGTCTCCCGTGTAAAATGCCTCCAGTTTTCTCCCGTAATCAATCCTAGCCATACTCATCTCAACCCTTCATTCAGTTTAACGTGTGTATTTCATTTTCCTCCCTTTTCACATATCAGCTTCGTGTAGAAATATCCAAATTCCAAACCGTCTCATCTCCTTCATTAACAACACTGACCCAGTGAAACCTATCTGTATTAACGTCGTCATCGCCTGCTACTCATCGACATGCTATTTGGTTGAGGACGTAGTCGCCGTGATCCGTCCATTGTGACATCCATTCATTGTTTCTGCCATTGTATCAAGCTAACAGGTAACAAAAATTAACAATTATAGCAACATATACCAAAATTTGTCAACATCCAACATATAACAAAATTAACAATTATATTTTTCAACATTCAACATATAGCAAAAATTTCGACATTCAACATTCAAATATATTAGAAGCATATATTTGCAACATTCAAGAAAATTAGCAATTATATACCGAAATTTTAAAAAGTAATTACTAATAAGCATTAAACAACGTATAACAAAATTAGTGTAGATAAGCTTCATTGAAAAATCAGAATCAGAAGAACTTATAAATATGAAACGAAGTAAAAAAAAAAATTTAAGCGAAAGAGAGGTGTTGAGTGAGAAGAATAAACTCAAACGTGTACGGAAAAAAGAAAAAGAATGAACATATGTTTTTATTTATTTGAGTGGGGTGTGGGTGACTATACATTTTTTTTAGGCCCATGTATTTTGGAGGCCCGACTTGGTTGAACACTTTGCACTCCCAAGGCTGAACTTGTTTATTGGTAAGTGCCTTCAAATGTTGCACGTCGATGGCCAACCATGATTCTTGTACTGAATGGTAGTTAACTCTCATTTGACAACGAATGGTGATTAACTATCGTTGGGAGTATTTTGAAATATTCGAAGTACTTGTGAGCAATAATTAGGTGTCTAAAGAACAATTCTCCTATGTTTTTCTCCATATCTCAGTACAAAAGTCAAAATATAAACAAGTTTAAAATCTAATGTATCTATACATAATAATAATAAAGTAAACTTAGTATTATGGTAAGTGTGACATTTGTCACTCAATGAGAAATGTTATCTCTTTTAAACTTTCTATTAGTAGTAACAAATATATAACTAGTTTTTCAATTATTTTTGTAATTGTTTATTTAAACAGAGGGAGTATATGTATAGATTTAGTCTATTATTAATTGAACCAAACTTTACATACCCCAATTGCTGATAGTCTTTGTATTCGCATGGGAAACATCACATGCACCGTATTCCCATGACTCTTTCATGGGAGTATCTTTTGTGTGCACCCATGTCATTGGAACCAAACAATTTTCAAGTATATATTTCCCATGGGGAACGGATTGTCTCCCGTGTAAAATGCCTCCAGTTTTCTCCCGTAATCAATCCTAGCCATACTCATCTCAACCCTTCATTCAGTTTAACGTGTGTATTTCATTTTCCTCCCTTTTCACATATCAGCTTCGTGTAGAAATATCCAAATTCCAAACCGTCTCATCTCCTTCATTAACAACACTGACCCAGTGAAACCTATCTGTATTAACGTCGTCATCGCCTGCTACTCATCGACATGCTATTTGGTTGAGGACGTAGTCGCCGTGATCCGTCCATTGTGACATCCATTCATTGTTTCTGCCATTGTATCAAGCTAACAGGTAACAACTCTTCAAAGTTTGTTTATGTGTAACGAAGTTGGGTGATAGTAGACTTAGGAGACCAGCTCTGCTATTCCATCTTATTTAAGTTGCAGTAGCTTATACTATTTTCTTATTATAGTATTTATTTTAAATAGTTCTTTTTCGTTCAATCAATTAGGTTGCAGATTCAACCGCAAAGATATTCTTATTTAACGTTCGAAGGCAGTATTTTAATAAAAGTAAAGATGAAATGGTTTTGTCTGAAATATTCGTTTGTAGTAAAAATAATCTGTTTCCATTGATCACAATTTCAATGTACAAGATCTTAAAGATCAAATGTTACAACTAGAACTCTAATTTTACATTGATGTACAAATCTAATACAACCTAATAAGTAATAACTCTTCCTCTTTTACAAATGGACTACATCAAATTTAAATTAGAATAACCCAAACATAATCGGTTGAGTTGAATAGCAGCATCCCCTTTGGTCCGAATCGGCATGACAAAATTGGTATGACAAAGTAACAACCCAGACATAACTCTTCCAACAAGCAATTGCTATGATAGAATTTGCAAAACTCCAAGCAATTGTCATGACATAGTTGGTATAATTCCAGCAATTGGTATGACTTTTTGGTCACCAATTAGTGAATGTTGCATTCATTACATTGCATTTATTTTTACTATTATCATTTCAACTTATCTATGTCTATGGGCAGTCATCCAATGGTGGATTTTCATTTTATTTTATGTGATAGATATGTATTAATTATTTTATTTTACATTAATATAATTATTTTTTTAAGCAAATTCTTTATATATAATCAACCCACGTGTATACATGTGCAAAACTTGAATTTTTTGAGGGATAATTCTTTACTTTTAATTGTTTAATCTGTTAATTTTAAATTAATTAATAAATTTTTAATTATTTAAAGATGGAGTATTGAAAGTTTTTTTAAAAAAAATAATGGAGGATTGAAAGTTGAAACGTTTTATTTTGGGTTGGCGCGGTTTAAAATGCGCGTGTTTTCAAGGAGGCCGAGGCACTGGAATAGCAAATAGAATAACATAGAATGCATGCAAGTTAGTTATTTTCACTGTCAAGAAAAATGTAGACGCAAAGGTTGTGTGTATGGGAGCAGTAGCGTGTATCAAATCATGTGAAATATTTTAGGTGCTAACATTTAAAGGGATGTAGTGATATGTCATGGAATGGGAGGTAGCAGACGAGTTCTAATGTTTTGAAAGCGTGCAGGAATTGATTTTTCTCCAATTTTTTTCTTTTCGAAGGATTCTCCAATAGTTTTTATGAGTGCAGGAATTTAATTTTTTTAATACTTGCATTTTTTTTATCTAGATTATATTTTTTTTACCGAGTAGTGGTTGTAAATGCTGATTCATTCAACCTCATTTTATTGTCATTATTCGTTGGGTATTGTCAATCTTAAATAAAATTATTCGAGCTTTGGTGACATTGTCTCATTTTAACTATTCTTATCGTTCCTTTTTCATGTTTTTTATTGTCAAATTTAAAATAATTATAGATATGAACTATAAATATTTTATTTTTAATTTAATTTAAATAAAATTTTCCCCGTGCCGTGCACGGGTATACACGCTAATATTGATTTATTAAAGATATTATAAATGTCCGGATCCATTACTAATAGTCTCTCGACTGTAGACATAAAATGTAAAGAGAGAGACTAATAGTGAACATATATCGACTTATGTTTCTTCTTCAACCTACGCTCCATAGAGAGGGAGAACAGTCATTGTGTCTTACTCCTTTGTTTCTAATTATAAGTAAAATTAACTTTTTAGGTTCATTGAATTAATGATGTATGTGGTTGGACCACATACATCATTAATTCAATGAACCTTTCAATGAAATCTAATTAAATTTATTACTTAATTTAATAAGTATTCAATTACTACTCTATAATTATTAAATGAAGAATGCTAGAGAAACTCTGTTTTTAACACCCTATGTCCCACCACTTTAGGTAGAACCCATTTTCAAAGTATGAGACTCACGTTGATTTAAACCAATAAGAAAGTGAATGTTTGAGAGAGTGTTGCTAGCACTACTCTTATTAAATTCTTTAAACCAATAAAAAATTACGTTTTTGTCCTTTAACTTATAACCAGATAGCCAATTAAATACTTTCTGTTAAATTTTGTAAATATCTGTTAATCTTCATCCCCTGCATGATTAAAATCCAGAGTTTCAACAAAATTCACCAACTTCATCAGCTCCATCACAAAATCCAAAATCTTGATCACCTCTCTTCATCACCAAACTCAAAAAATTCAAAAAATAAAATCCCAACGAACCCAATAATTCAATTAAAACTTCAATGTTCAATTTTCCCCAAATTCAAATCAACTTCATGAATTCACATTCATACTTCCTGTGCACCTTTCCCAGTTACGGTTCTAAGATGTGTATGACATCAGTGGCTTATTTTCAATTGCTCATTATTCGTTCTCCCTAAATTTGCATCTCTTCATTCTCTCGTCTACCCCAATTCATTACTTCATTTACTTATAGCAAATCCAACAATAACAACATCATATATTTTCATTCATAGCATAATAAAAACAACAACAATAACAACAAATCTTCAAAATTAAAACCCAAAGAAATATTTGGGGCTGAAAATTTTATATTTGGTGCGCAGAGATGAGCTTGATTCAGATCTAGTTAGGGAGTGAGAGGTAAGAGGAAGATGACAAAAACGTTGAATTTTTTGTTTGTTTTAGTCTGTTTTTACCCTTTTTTTTTCCTTTCTTTATGATTCTGGAAAATTGGAAGATTAATGAAGATAATGGTGGTATTGTGGTTTCTCTTTTAATGAAGATTCTGGAAAATTGGAAGGTTAATGAAGATAATGATGGTGCAGAAGAATGCATGAGCTGAAGAACATGTTGGAAAAAATGAGGAGGGTAAAGAGGAGAAGATGAAACAAGAATTGAATTAGGTGAATAGGACTCTGTATTGATGCTTCTACCATAAGAAGATGAAATGTTAGCGAAAATTGGTTAGGGTTTTGAATCTGGGGAAAAATTTAATTACAAGATTTAATGATGAAGATGAATGGATGATGAATTTTGGGTTTTGATGATGAGGGACTGATAAATTGTGGGTTTAATGATGATAAATTGTGGGTTTAATGATGAAGATTAACAGTTTTTTACAAAATTTAACGGAAATGATTTATTTGGCTATCATATTATAAGTTAAGGGTCCAAAACGTAACGTTAATAATTTATGGGACCAAAATGTAACCAACAAATAAATTAAGGGACTAAATCATTGATTAAAAATAATATAATTTTGGAGAATGCTGATTGTCTTTGGGGCATTTTTTAAAGGACTAAAATAAGTAACTTTGCAATAAAAAGTTGTGTAATCATTGCTAAGATAAAATAAAAGCTTGCATTTCCAAGACAGAATTTCTACTAATGGATTCCTTAACCATTGTCCTAAGAGCATTGGTTAGCAAAACCCAAGTTAAATATTTTGATAACTAGTATCATAAGATTACTGGTTAAGTTATAGATATAATTGTCCACTTAATGAGATTGAAATATATAAGTAAATACTAAAATATTCAAACAACAATATCACAATACTCCTTTTTTAATCCGTATAATCAATGTGTCTTGATAAATAAATTTTTTAGATTTATTAAATAATTAATGTATTTGATATATATTATAGAACGAGTAAATTAGTTATTCAATGAACCTAAAAGTTAATTTCTCCGATGAAGTATTAGGTATCACTAGTTTGAGCTAATGGATAATAGCAAATTTAAATCGTCATTGGTGCATTTAAAAAAACATCATTGGTGGAAATCTGCTTCAGCATCGATGAATTTAAGGTTTTGAATAAAAATGAAAATCAGAAAAAGATTTGGAGCAACAAAGACATCACATCAACACAGACAGAAAATTCACGAGTGTATCACCGTCCTTAAGCTGAGGAACACACACATACTCTTGTCTTCAATTCTCAACAATGCATATCCAATCCAAACAATTCATCACATTTAGGTTGGTGAAGTCTTCACGAGCTAAAACCATTTGCGTGTCTCTTTATTCACCCATACCCACCAAACACTGCTTAAGTGGTCCACACCAAATCAACCACGTAAAAAACCACACTTTTCTTCTTTTGCTCAATCTCAAACACTGTTTTATCCATTACCCTTTATGCTTTTTCTTTTATGATCATGATCATGATAATGTGAAGTGAGTTTTTGGCATATTGTGTTGCTTGTTTCACAGTGAAGGTTTCATCTTTGTAAGCAAATGGACCGACCTGCGAACGTTGTTGGGCCGGGAATGGACATGCCGATTATGCATGATAGTGATCGTTATGAACTTGTTCGTGATATTGGTTCTGGTAATTTTGGAGTTGCTAGGCTTATGAGGGACAAACAAACTGAGGAACTTGTTGCTGTTAAGTACATTGAGAGAGGTGAAAAGGTTCATGTCTTAAATCTTTAGGCTTTTTTAATTTATTTTGTTTTAGAAGAAACTTTCTATTTTTTGTTTGTGCATGAAGTGCATGTCAATTAAGATTATGCTTAATTAAGTGTGTGTGGATGGAATGGAATAAGACATGAATGAGTCAATATTTCACTGCTTTGGTTCTCATGTATGTTTTGGATAGTTAGTTTTGAAGTGTTATTTATAAAACGTTTTTATTTTTTGTAATTGTTTTCATAGGATTCATGGTCTAACCATTTTGATTAATAGCTTGGATTACCATGTGAGTCTTGGATAAATTGTTGTTTTAAGTTGTTTAATAATTTTTTCAATAAATGAGCTCGTTTGTAATTGGTTAAATTAGAATTAATGTTTCTAGTAGTGGATGTTTAGTTTTGAGTTTGATACTATAAAACAGTAGATCAAGTACAGAGGGAAATTAATATTTCTTTGAATTTCTATACAGATTGATGAAAATGTACAGAGAGAAATTATAAACCATAGATCATTGAGGCATCCCAATATTGTCAGGTTCAAGGAGGTTTGAACACTAGCAATGTCTATTATCCTATGTATTACTTCTAATTCCTATCTTAGAAGTATTAATTATAATTAGCCTTAATTTAATGTTGTCTGTGACTTTAGGTTATATTGACCCCAACCCACTTGGCAATCGTAATGGAATATGCTTCCGGAGGAGAGCTATTTGAGCGAATATGCAATGCGGGGCGATTCAGTGAGGATGAGGTTTGTATCTTTTTATTCATTGAAATTGTGTATAGTTCGGATGAATGTGCATTAACTTGCATTATTTTATGCTGTAGGCGCGCTTCTTCTTCCAACAACTTATATCAGGTGTTAGCTATTGTCATGCAATGGTATGTGTTCACCTAATCATGCCGTCTTGAATTTTAGTGCGCGTGTATTTGTGGTCACTACTGCAGAAACGCCTTTTTAAATCGGTATTAAAAGACATTTTAGTCCAGAAGATATAATGATATGTCTGAATTGAATTTCTCAACTTGTTTTCTTAAATGAAGGAAGTATGCCATCGCGACTTGAAGTTGGAAAACACATTGTTAGATGGTAGTCCTACACCACGTTTGAAGATTTGTGATTTTGGATATTCAAAGGTATAATAGTCTTGCTTTATAATGTTTTTACCAAGCAAATTTATTTATGTTATTTATCTTTAGTTGATTAATTAATTTCTGGTGGTTTATGCATCTTCATTGTCTTAATTTTTCAGTCCTCGGTACTACATTCACAACCAAAATCTACAGTTGGTACCCCTGCTTATATTGCTCCTGAAGTTTTGCTTAAGAAGGAATATGATGGAAAGGTATATTCTAACTTGTGTTTATAGATATTGATTATTTTTAGCATATGTTATTAAGAATTCTGCTATACTATTGTTGACACTGAATTATGAAACAGATTGCAGACGTGTGGTCTTGTGGGGTGACATTATATGTCATGTTGGTGGGTGCCTATCCTTTTGAGGATCCAGAGGAGCCAAAAAATTTCCGCAAGACAATAAATGTAACCTATTTCACCTTTTATTAATCAATGTAGTATGATTGAATTAGTTTTTAGTTAACTCTTATATGTTTCTTGCAGAGGATTTTAAATGTTCATTATTCAATTCCTGACTATGTTCATATATCTCCCGAATGCCAGCATCTGATTTCACGAATTTTTGTTGCTGATCCTGCAAAGGTGGGTTTTTCTTTTTTAACTATACCTTTTTGCTGAAATTTATGTGCTTCACTAGGTTTAGAAAAATGTCTTCAACCGCGATTAAAGTTGTGACCCTTGACGTTTTTTATGCCTCTGCGGCTGCTACTTAACTACAACTATGGCTAGGATTGTTTAAAGATACTAAAAACCAAACTGCATCGAATAGAACAGAATTGTAACCGAAAGTTGGGTTTAACTGCAGTTTAGTGACAGTTCGGTGCAGTTTTAACAGTCTTGATATTCATTTGGTTTGATTTTTGTTTTTTTAACAATCCTAATTATCAGTTAATAATAGCAATTTGGTATATTTCGGTTCACAAATAATCAATTCGGTTAAAAAATGTGCAGTTCGATTTTCTGTAAAGATAGTTCCGGTTCGGAACCATTGAACCTATGCACTGAACCTTCATAACAGCTCGGTTTGGGACGAATCAATAACTCAGCCCAGTTTTCCTTCCTGAACCGATTGATGAACTGTCCTAGCTGAGACCTTATCAGTTGTATTCCACTGCAATTCTTTATAGTTTTAAGGATTGCAACACAATTACACATACAATTTAAGTTGTATTCATGTGCAATTATATACTTGGTTCTCCTTTTTTTTTGTATGAAAAATGGTGGCATTAAACTAATACTGTTTTAAAACAGAGAATAAGCATTCCAGAGATTAGAAACCATGAATGGTTTTTGAAGAACCTTCCAACTGATCTTATGGACGACAATGGAACCAACACTCAGTTTGAGGAGCCTGATCAACCAACACAAAGCGTCGAAGAAATCATGCAGATCATCGCCGAGGCCACGGTTCCTGCAGCAGGAACACAGAGCCTCAACCCATATCTCACTGGTAGTTTGGATATTGATGATGACATGGAGGAGGATTTAGACACTGATCCTGATCTTGACATTGATAGCAGTGGAGAAATAGTTTATGCTATGTAAGCTGGGTAAAGGATTGTGTGATAGAATTTTCCTTGATCCATTCTGCTTGTATTTATGTCCTATTCATCATGATCTCAATTTATGTTGATTTGTATTCAGCTGTGTTTTATTTTTATCTTTATTTTTATACTATTGCCATTCCATTAAATGTAAAGAACTGTACTATATATGTATATTTGCTTTGTCACTGGAATCATACTCATGCCATGGGGGATCCGTGTTAGGACACTATCAAAACTGGCTTTATATCCATCCTACCACCACGAAATTGAAAAGGGCATTACCAAAATGTGAAGATAGAAAGCTCGATCTACTTTTGGCTTTATATGAATTTACATGTTTAACCAAAACAATGTTTTGTAATATCTACAAATAACTAACGTAAAACCCAACTGCTTGAAAGTAGTCCCATGTTTTACGTCTCCTAATGAAGCTTATCAAAAATCAACCTCTATTTAAGTTTCTGACAACAACAACAAAAGGTTCAAATCAAGCCATGTTATTGTTAACCATGGTTTCTCTACCATCCACAAAGCCTTGAGATTATTTTAACACGTTGACTTTGGTAAACCTTCCCAGAGTATCATATAGGTCTTCATTAAATTAAGAGTACCATTTTCTTTCTTTTTGACTGTAATGGTATCATTTTCTCATTAATTTAACTGTACATACTACTTACATGTTACTTATTTACATGTTAATCAAAGAATATAGCGTGTGAATGGGTAAAATATAACATGATGAAATAAATAACTATCTCAAAACTAACACTTAACTATCGCTCAAAACTGGAAAGAAATGGAGCTCTGCTTGCCCTTGGTGGAGTTATTCGGTTCTCTTCAGATTTTGAGCTCAAAGGAGAAGCTTGTGGCATGAGTTCAGATAATCGAATCTTTTCTTTCATAATTTTATTCTGTGTAAGAAAAGCAAGAATCCATTTTCGTTATTATTTCTTTAAAATATGACATTTGAAATGGAATTCACCAAACTACTAGTATATATAGACATACCTTAAACTTCAAATTTTCTTGTTCTATTTCAAGGGAAGTTATTCTATTCTTGAGCTCCTCTAGAGCCTCCTCAGCAATAGAAGGATTCACATCTGACATTGGTTTTGCTATTCCAGCAGCCTGAGCGTAAAGCATAATTACGGTTAATTAGTATCATCTTGCCAAGGCAAGCGATTTCCTTTCTGTTTATTCCATTAACAACCACTAATCATTGTCACTTACCTTTAGAACATTAATAGACAATCTCAGTAATTGCTGTGCTAATTGTACTTTCTCTTCCTCGATCTCCTGTGGCATTATTCACTCAATATTTAAACATTCATTTTTTAAGGATTTGGTGTAAACATATTAGTGTACAACATATTACTTAGGAAACGGACCTTCAGCATTTTCCTCAGACGTTCCTCCTCATCAAAATCAATATATTCTTTTGACCCAGCAGAAGCACGAAGGCGAGGAATATATTCTTCCACACGTGAAATGAATTTATTTGCCTTGCGTAACTTTGCACTGAGTTGTTCATTCTGTATTTTTAAAGTGTTGTTTTCCTCCTGTAGCATTATTCCAACACAAATCTCAAGATCAAATGTGAAGATATATGACATTATAAAATTAAAGATACATTGCCAAATTATAATATTTTTAATTAAATACTGTCACTATATTAACTTTAGTGCCTGAAAAAATAATGGAGGAAGCACAAAATGATGTTACCTTAATTTTTGCATGGTGATGAATACGCTGTTGAAGGTTTTGCTGACCAGACAGCTTATTCATTTCTTCCTCCACTTCCATTATTTTACTCTTGTTGCTTGCGTTTTCCATCTGAACAAAAGGAGTTCAGCAACATTTGACGATTAGATATAAAAGAGAATGAATGCACCCAAAAAAAAAACCAGAGTGAAGTAGCTTTAATCCTCTACCCTTAACAATTCATTTTCCGTTTTTAGTAGCTGGTCTCGCTGCCGAAGTTTTTCCAATGCAATCTGTGCAGCTACTAATTCGGCTTGTTTTCTATCAATATCTTGCAGCCATCTGACAAGTTGAGTTTGAGAACGAAATGAGTTTGTGTAAGAAAGAAAAGCTAACAGTAGTTTAACATCTTAGATTATGTTCTCAGTCCCTAAAAAAAAAAATCTGAAATGTTATTACCCTTTCCTCTCTTCAATAAACTCATTGAGCTGTTTCTTTAGTTTCGTAACCTCCTGTTCCTGAAAGCAGCAAGCAATTCACCTGAACAAAGTTTCAACAGGATAACAGTGCAGTCTAGAAGAAAAGTTAGATTACCTTCTCTTGAGGCTCAAGAGTAAGAAATTGAGCTTTCTCTGCAATCTTCTGCCCTTGATGATTATCCAGTAGTGACTACATTAACGAGAATATTATAAATGAGACTCATTGGGAAGTAGAACTCCAATTGTTCTTTTATTATAAACTTTGTTTTCTTCATTTTTATCGCTTCCTATCTTTTAAGGAGGTTATCCGATTTCTGCCATATGTAACTACAAATTACAAGTGCATGATTACTGCTCAAAAAAGTGATTCAATAACAACATTTTTCCTCAATGTATCTCAACCATGAAACATATAACATCACAAAGGAAACCCAAGTTAATAGCTCGAAGTAGATAAATTTACCACATAAGAAGTCATATCCAACTTTACTCCAAGTAAGTCCCGAATTACATCGTGGGTCATGCTCTCAGCAGCCGCTAATCTGGCATTCAGTGAAAATATCTGGACAAGGAAAGGAAGGAATGTATTGAAGCCAATAAGCAAAAGCTAATCACCGCAAAACATGCAGATGAGGAGAAAACCTTACCTCTTTCTGTCGACATGCTGCCTGAGATTCTAGTTCTTCAATGCGCAGTCTTGCAGCAGACAGCTCTTCAACCTTTTCATATTTTACCTGTTGTGCCAACCCCAATCCAATACATTTGAAAGGAGAACCGGAACCTCGAGACTTGGTTGCATTCTTCTCAGACTTGTTTGACAGAGCATTGTTGGGTTGGGTGGAAATGCCTTCAGGTTTGACTTGCTCGGCCATCGCTTCCAATGCTTTGAACTGATTTAAAATAATGATACATTTCACATTATAAAACAATATATACAATTACCAATGGTACTGCTAAGCTTTAAATTATATTATATCCAATATGACGTCCAAGACATTTTATTCGATGCAATAACTAAAATTACTTTCTGTTTGTACTCCATTGCCTGTGCTTCAGCATGCAAATTTAGCTCTGAAATATGAACTTTCATCTGTGCAACCTATCAGAGTTCAACACAGAAATGAAACAATGTTAAGAGAAACTTCAACACAAATTTATGTAAGAAACATTGTCCGATGATCCTACCTCTGCATCTTTTCCTGCTATATCACTCTTCAGAACCTGTATGTGATTTTGGGCTTCTTCGAGGCTTTTCTCTTTTTCATCTAAAAATCTACAGGAGTTAAATAGATTTTAGAGATCATCCCTGCAGATTTGCATATGCTTATGAGATAGAAACTATCTGTAGCTGAAAAGAAACGGCCAAAACCTTTTTATATCATCATCGGCATTTCTTAGATGTTGCATCTGATCTTTTAATGCACATAGCTCCATTTCTAGATCTTCTCTTTGCAGCCGCTGTCGTTCTGCTTCTCCTTTAATGAAGTCAACCTGACAAAATAATTAATGAAGCATAATGTCAATGCAGGTAGTCAAGCTTCCTGTTAAATCTTACCAAAAATAACAACTTACATTGCTTTCTAGTACATTTACGGTACTTTCCAGCTCTTCAACAGATCTCTCAAGAAGTTCAACCTCTGCTTCCCTGTCTTCGGCATAAACTTTTCTTGCTTCTGCCAACTGCAATTGCTTAAAAAAATTAGTCACAAACAAAGTAGAAAACCAAATCAATGGACGACTAAGTTCATCCCTGGAGCAAAACCAAATCAATGATAATCATTGAAACAGTAAAATTTCAAATGTTAAACATCTAGAGTTACTATCATTTATTAAACATCATAACTGCACTGGAGGTTATTCTAACTTTGGTACATCAATCTCTATGGAATTTGAATTCTCAACTCCTGCTCTTTCAATCTCTATGAAATTATTTACCATCTCTACAAACTGTACAAAGCAAGCACAAATCCTACATTGATATGGCTTACTGCATTATTTTACAGTGAAAATCGAAATTAATTTGTTAGAGCCTCTTAAGATCCAAATGGGTTGTGTTTGCTTAGGACATGACACCACAGAACAAAGTCCCTAATGTTCAGTCATCATTTCTTCCCTAATAATGATATAAATGGAAAACATGCTGCATAATTAATCGATAAAAGTGTTACCTTCTGAGCATCTTGTGCAATTTCTTCATTAGCTTCAGCTTGTGCTACAGCTTTTTCAAATCTTTCGTTGAGTGAATTCACCTGACCCTGAAGTTGATCCCTCTGAATAGTTAGGGCATCCCTATCAACACTCAGGTTTTTAATTGAGTCATTCATTTGTCCAAGAACACTGCTCATTTCCAAAATTTCATCCTCTAAACCATTTGTTATCTTCATTCTCTCTTTTAGTTCCTCCTCTGCCAGTTTTCTTGCCACCAAGGCATCTTCAATATGATTTTTAAGTTCATGATTTTCACTGGCTTGCAGTTTTACAACCTCACGCTCTTTTAAGAGGTCCAACTCGAGAGCTGTAAGTCTGTTTGATTTCTCCATTAACTTAGCTTCAAGCAACTGACAGTTAGCAACTACGGCAGCAAGCTCACCAGATTTAACTGTAAGCTCTGATTCTAATGCTTCCATTGTGGCCTTCATTTCCTCCATTTCGTCCTTTTGGTCTTTACTGTTAGATGCAGATTCCTGCAGTAGGCTCAGATCATACAGCAAACCTTTTATTACATCTTCCTTTCTAGATAACTCAAGTTGCAGCAAACTTTGTATTCTAGTTATCTCTGAATCCCTTAGGTGCAACTCACTCTTCAGATTGCAACATGAATTTTCCAACATGCAGTTTGTGCTCTCTAACTCTCTGATTTGATCTTCAAGAAAAAACATCTGATTGATAGAAAATTCAAAAGCCACATCCTTCGCTATGATATCACCAATTACTTTATCATAATCAACTTCCAGATCTTGAATCTTATCCAGAAGTCTTTTCTCTGACTCCTTAACTATAACAAGTTCACCCTTCAATGCAATATTAGAGCAAGCAACATCCTTTAGAAGCACAGCATTTTCCTGGTTTACTTCACCCATCTCTGTATTCCTCAAGATGTTCTGCTTCAATTCCATCAATAAGTTTTCCTTTTCTACTTTTTCCTGCTGAACTTCTCGTTTTAGAAGGGAAACTTCAACTTCCTTATCCATCAAAACTTGCTCAGCTAACTCAGTCTCTACCTGGAAAAATATTGATTCTTTCTTCAATTGTTCAATTATTGTCGAGTACTTGACAAAATGCTCCTCCATATCAGATATTTTACATGCCATGCTTCTGAATTCAGAAGCATGGACGAGTAACTCAAAGTCTTTGGCATACCAATCAACCATAAAAAATTCAGCTTGAGACTCGGTGGCTTCTACTTTCTGTTTCAGCAGTTTCTCTTGATCTAAAAGGGATATCACAGCATCTGTACTACTCAGATCGAATTCCCTCGTCAACATAGTAAGTTGGGATCCCATTTCGTTAGACCTTTGCAGCAGCATCTCCTCCTGAAGCTGTAAATCTGATAAGTTTTTAGCAAAAGTGTTTAGCTTGATGGTCATCTCTCCAGCTTCCGCTTCTTTCCTAGTAATGTGATCAAAACTTTTCTCGATGTCAGCAAGCAGGTTCCCTTTGACGATTCTGCACATTTCTAGTTCTTGCCACGTTCTAAAATTCTGTTCCTTCAGATCACTTATGACAGAGTTTGATTTACACAAACCATGTGAAAGCAAGCCATTTTCTGCATGTATTCCTGTTACTGTTTCCAGTAGAACGCCCATGTGACAGAGATGTAGTACAGACATCACACAATCTTTACTAATTATCTCAGACCAGATCTTCTCAAGCCATGGTTGAATCAACTTAGTGGAACATAAGAAATGAGACTTGACGCACTCTATATCACGAGCTAAAGACATAAAATTTTCCTTCATCATCAACTGGACCTCTTTAATGACATCATCCACCTTCATGACTAAATCCCTTGTCTCTATTAGATTTGATTCAACAAGGTCGTCTATCTCCTGATGCTTCACATCAACAACGGTCTGTAAGCTCTCAACCTTGTTGAACAATACATCCTTCTCACTGAGCAATGTGACTTCTCTTTCTTTCAGTTTTTCATTAGCTATCACTAATTTATTGATCATAAAATCTGCTTCTTTCACTGTCTCTTGGGCTTCTTCAAATTTAGCAAGAATGCAATATGCCTCTTCAGCTTTTTGAACTTGAACGATCTTTGCCTCCCCGACTTCTAGTTCAAGCAACTGCAAAGAAATATGTGTAGTGTATATGAAATCATTGAATTTAAACATAATTCATTTTTCAGCCTTATAATGTTTATCAGTATGAAGCAGGACAAAAACATGACAGCAAGAAAAGCAATTTAATACATAGAAGCTAGTAGAGTGATTAGAAAATTTTCGTATTTATAGAATGGAAGATAACGAAAACAGCAAGAGACGTTTGACACCAAACATTATTGCAGAGAGGGATGTGATATAGCATAAATTAATTCTTAGAATTTGGATTTGAGCACTAACTCAACCTGAAGAAAAGTGTCTAAAAGTTAGGCTCAAATCCAAATTTTAAGCATTAATTTAATAGCAAAAGGATTACCTCTTTTGTTTGATTCCAATGGGACGTAGCTTCTTTTAGAGTTGTTTCCAGGTTTATGAGTTTGCAACTGAGTGCTTTAACCTTAACTTTGGATTGCTCTTCAAAGTGTCCCATAGCTGCTTGCAGGGCAAGTATTTGAGTTGTGAGGCCCTTGATACTTTCCCGACTTTGCTTTTCACATATTGACATCTCCTTTTTCTCTGCATGTAATTTGGCTATCTCATCTTGAACTTCTTTTAAGCTCTCAAGAGCACATTCTATTTCCTTTCTCAAAAGTGTAATGGTAACATCTCTTTCCTGTGCATCCTTGCTAACATTTCGAGATTTACAGTCCTTCTTGCCATAACCACTGTTGGCCAATTTAAAGGTTGAGTCAGCCATCCCATCTATTTGGTGATGTGTTTCAGAACTTGTCTGCAAAAAAAATAACAAAATAGCAACATATTGATTAAATATCATTTGCATGAACTAAATAACATTAGCCAAATAAATTGATTGAAAATTACATTAGATTACCCTTGGTTCACCATTATCATCAAAATGTGATGTGCATACATCCAATATATTTCTATATCAAGACTTGAGAATGATGAAAAAAACTAATAGCAAAACCATTTACAGACCATACCAATTACCAATGAATAAAATAAATGTGGCATTTACCCATACTTATCTATCAAAATATGCATTAGCTTACCGTTGATTCACCATTATCATCATAGTTTGACGTGCATACATCCAACAAATTTCTATTATCGAGACATTCGGAATTATCGGCAAAAGAGGCCATGGATGACCTGATTGAGGAGACCCCGTCTTGTAATGTTATTAGTTGCTCCCTTGTCTCTGAAATGACATTCTTTTCAATGTCTTCAAGCTTTTGTTCCAAAGCATAAGAGTGCTCTTTCTCCTCAGACAGTTTCTGCAATAATTTGTCACATTCTTCCTGCAACTCAGCTATCTGCCTCTCTGCATGTTCAAGGGAAGTGGATTGATCAATGAGAAGGGCATCCTTCCTGTCACTGATTTCTCCTAGTTCACCTAGCAGAATATCCTTGTGCTTTAGATCAACAAGGTAACCACGATTCACATCTGACAACCTATTCACAACTACAAAAGCCACCGTGGCACACTTTGATGTTTTTTGGATTTGATCTTCAGCCAATATCAACTGCTCCTCCATCTGTTCTACAGTAGATGTTTTTTCACTCAGCTGTGATTTCAACAGGAGAATTTCTTCCTCTGCTTCATCCGACTCCTTCTGGTGTGCTTCAGTAATCACCAGTGTTGCACTTCGTAAGGACTTCAGCATAGACTCCATATCACTCCTTTTATTGCTGGCATCTTCCAAACATCTTCCGAGCTCTTCAATTAACAATTCCTTCTCAGCGATTTTTCTAACCATCATGCCAACTTGTTCAGAAATCCATATCCTTTTCTGTGAAAATGAATTGCTTATATGACCAAGTACATCAGAGGCGTCATCTAGTGCCTGACATCCATCAGAAAGAATCTCTTCAATCTCAGAGGTTAACAATTCACACTCTTCTGCCAAGGATTTGAGTTCAGTATCTCTCTGCCAAAGCTCTTCACTTAAACTTTGGTTATCATCAACAGCAGTGAGCAATTTTTCTTGCACGCCCTTCAGTTCAGTTTCCAACCTCAACATACTCTCCTTCATTTCTATTTCCTTTTGATGGCTATCATTTACTTGATGTTGTAGCTGGGCAAGTTCTTCCTGCATACAGACAATCACCTCTGCAGTTTCAGCCTCAGCTTGCCGACGGACTTCATCCATCTCTTCCTCATTAGATATCTGGAGTGCACGATCACTTTGGTAAAACATGTTCAGTTGCTTAGCTTTTTCAAGAGAATCATGCATCCTTCTGAATCTGACCTGTAAAGGGTACTCATTATCAATCTTTGGATGATTTGAAGATAAACTGTCTCTTAAGTCATTAGGTGCAAGTTGATTCTTCAAGGTCATGATTTCACGCTCTTGTTTCCTCACAAGTTCCAGATAATAGTTGTTCTTGTTCTGCATGTCTTCTATCTCTTTGATTGATAAAACTTGTTGTGATTCAAGAGCTTCAATTACAGTTTTTGTCACTTTCAGTTCATTACTTGCTTCTTCTAATTTTTTGTTTGCCAGCAAAAGCATGTCTTTTTCCATTAGAATTTCATGATTTAAGGATGTTGCCTGTTCCTCCAATATACCACGGGCAGTCCTCTCCTCCTTCAAAATGATCTTTATTACATCTAACTCAAGGTGCAAATCCAAGATATCATCTGTATGTTTTAACAATTGAGGTTCATGCTTCACTGCCTTCTTAGGTGGTAGTGATTGAGCTTCAGACAAAGGTCCTTTTATAGAAATCTGAAAATAGTAATTATCACAAGATACATTATTTCACATAACATTGAACTACCATTCATAATAGTGGGTGAAAAAACAACAATTCCCGATAAATTAAAGAACAAAATGTGTATGAATAATAGGATGAAAACCTAATATTCGAGTTTCAAAAGGTTCAAATAAAAGCATAGTAGGGTTCATAGCAAGCCTTCTATGCGAACACCGTCTACATTCTCCTCCTCTTACTGATTTGTACAGTACAGAAAGGAATAAAACCAAAAGCTGTAATATCAGAATATTAAGAGTACCTTTGTGGCAGTTGTGTTGTTGAACATTGAGTGAAAAGAGTCTAATTCCCTGTATAATAAAGCACGAAAAAATTAGCATTCTACCCCCAAAATTGAGAACTTCAATGTGCTATCATACAATAAAAAGAACTTCAACGGGAGAACAAAACTATACCTATTGAGTCTAGCATTCTCCTCTAAGCAAGAATTTAAGTTGTGCCTGCACTCCTCCAACTTATCAAGGGCGCTTCTTAGCTGCAATCCATAAACAGAAGAGGTTACACATCTTTATTTTGAATAGGAAAAAAGCTAAATTCCTTATAAAGGCAGGAACCAAACCTCTAGATCAATGGATTCATTTTGTTGGTTGCAACACCGAGTTTTCTGCACCAAAGGTAATTTGAAACTGTTAAAAATATCTTCTGTTAAAGTGTATATGTGAACAGTCACTTAGTGCTTTCATTAAGGGGCTACTTAAGGAGTTGGCTGTTAGTCTAGTGATGACTTCATACCATACTAGTATAAATAATTTCCTTGTGTTTGGACAAACAAATTCAGATACATAGAGTTTTAGTAAAAGATAACAGGCAAAAAAAATAGAAAAAGGAATGAAATGTTCTATGAAAGAAACTATGAACTGCATTAAACTGACCTGAGGTTGAGTGCCACAATTTAAATCACCCTGTACGGAGTTTCTTTCAAGAAACTGAAGCAACTGCACGACGAAGGTTTTCCAATCCTATAAGCTTCAAAACAAGGAATCTAGAAAGGAAATTATTTTCTTTATTAGATTGAATAGAGGCACACGTACCTGCTCCCGTAAAGAAGATACTTCACTTAACAAAATCTCTCTCTCCCCTTCTCCATAGAACTCTTCATATCTGTAGTAGTCATAGTAAGGAACTCTAAAAAGAGAGAATATTTCATACTCAATTGTATTGGGAAAAGAAGATGTATAACCTTCTAAGTTGTTCTTGAAGCCTGATATTTTCCTTAGCAAATCGTGTAACTTCAGGATTTTGATCGATTTTGCCCTGAAGTAACTGAATCTCATCAGAAAGTGCTTTATTATCTTCCTGCAAAAATTGATCTGCAGTAATGGACCCAACAACTCGAGATTCCAATCGACGAATTTTATCTTCACGAAACCTAAGCATCATTTTGCAACTCATAGTTTCCTCCTCTCTTTGACGAACCTGAACACGATGGGTTACAAATAGAATGTGAAGAGGCGGTTGAAATATAAAACTGCAAGAACGAGAAGATCGTATAAGAGAAATACCAAACAGTTTAATAGTTCAATTTCTGCTTCTAGTTGCCTAATAGAAGTTTCTGCAATCTGCTCCCTTCTTAAACCACCAGCAAGAGTTGTCTTCAGTGATTCTAACTGAGCCACAAATAATTTTGAAAATATAAATAAATTATTGTGAAACAGCAATAAAATTTATGATAGCTTGCTTGTATGAGACTAGCAGTAGATGTTAGTCGGAAGCTAAAAGAGCAGAGCACATGACTTCATAAGCCTTGCCATTATGCCAAAGCACAGTCTCCCATGGAAGCATGTCTCAATTTAATTGGGAAGTTATCTCTAATTTAAACATGATGAATTGAAAAGGAAAATCCTTTAATTCATTATATCTTGAAGGACAAGACAGGAAAATATAAGAATTATCAGTTTGGTCATCAAGTATAAATAATGTCATTCTAGATGAACATCTTTATTCCAACAAAGTCTAGTCAAGTATACCTGTTTGTGGGACATTCTGGTTCCCATGGATTCATGATCAATCAAGTCTTCATCATGTTGTTCATCCATGTCAGGTTCATTTTCAAAACAACACTGATCTACTGATTGTGTTATAGCTTTGAAAGACAATGACCTGGATACATTCTGGCACCGTTTGAGGGTTGAAATCTCCTCCTGCTCCAAAAGTTCAACATTTGATTAATCACCTAATATTGACACATAAATCTTATACTGCAAACAAGAAATAACCGATACTACCTTTAAAAGCCGAATTTGATGTTTTAACGCAATTACATCCCCACTAGAATCTTCATTCACCACAGCCTACATGAACAAGATACAATTTTATATTGGTTGACCATATCTTCATCAGAAACAATTCAGATTGATCGTAGAATGACACTCACGTTATTTTGAATCAGTTTTGCCCTCTGAGCAAATTTAAGGGTATTCAGTGTTTCAGCAGCGCAGCTAAAAAAGTGAAAATAGTTAATCTATGTTGAACTTGTATGGCAAGTTGTATAATTTTAATGAAGAAACACAGATCCAAATTAATGAACGAACCAGATAGAAGGGCTGACATTGGCAATAATCATTGTTTTCGAGTTTCCACCGAGAGAATCCTGCATTTGATGCCAAAACTAGTGACAAATAAAACTTATAATGAGAATAAAAATGTCAGAGGAAATCAGTAAATAATAAACCTGGAGAAGAAACGTTAGCCTAGAGTCTCTGTAAGGAATGTGCCTCTGCTTCCCATTTGCAACATCCACTAGAATCATAATAACATGACTGCAAGCAAGATCAGAAAACATCAATTACATAATGAGAAAGCAGAAATGAGGCAATATTATCCGCATACAATACATCAAAACCTGTAAGGTAAAAAAGTACCCCAAGGTAGATAATGATTTATTGATGTTAGCCGCTTCCTTTAAACGCTCGCCCTCGGCACCAGAAGTTTTCTGTCTGTCATAGATGATGATAATTTGGTAAGTACATAAACACACATGTATCTCAAGCTACATTTGGTTCAATCAATCTGGAAGATAATGTCATACCTTTCTGAACCAGCTAGATCAACAAGGTTTAACCTTGCAAAACGATAATTAGTAGTAGAATCCTTTTCCCAGGTGCTCTCAATTACACATGTAAAAACACAGTGGGACCTACTGCTTTCTCTATTCATGTTTGTAGCTGCAACTTTTCTATTTGCCGAACCCTACATGTAAGAAACTCATCTTAATGGAAGAAAGTACATGATATTACAAATCTATGTCATCGTGCATTTAAATAACACGGGCAGAGGAGTATGTTTGGGGATGCCTTAAAATGAACAAGATAGACCAAGAAGCATGTACCTGAATTAGAAGCCTTATAATGTCGCTCACACTTTGAGCCTCAAACTCGGAAAGATTTTCAACATACACACCCTTCTTGACATCCTCCCGCAGCTATCAAGAATGATTGGCAGTGAGAAATAATTATACATGCTTTGAGAGTCATATGATATGAAAAAAAATTAACTTACAAGCAAATTGGTAGACGAGGGATCAAGTAGATCTGTAATTTGCTCATTGTAAATCTCCAAGAAGGAACACTTGCAGTTATATTTTAAGTTCTCATCTCTTCTGCTTTCCTCTTCCTGGAAATTGATTGCAGGAGGACAAAAGTAAAAAATAAAAATAGATATATGTACATATAAATTGACTTCTTAGAATACATATAAAGTTGAAGAAGCAATAAGTGAGCAATTTACAGCTTGAATCCTGGCAAACAAAAACTCAAATATACGAGGAGTCATTCCACGATGAGGACTGGGCTTCACATCTAAATCTTCAATTTCACCAAGCATTGTATATGTTTTCCCACTACCTGTCTGCAAAATGGAGCAATGCATTAACCACCTTATAATAAAGAATGAATAATTCTTTTGCCTGTCATAATCAAAGCACTGTCACTCACTTCCGTTTCTAATTAAGCTACACCACACCAGAGCATACAATATCTCAAAAAATAGGATAGAACTGTATAATCAACAAACTTTGTGAAATATATACATATCCTCTGCATAGCATCTAGTATTTGATGTGAATACTCTGAGATGCTTCACCTATACTTAAAAGCACTAACTATATATATCAAGTATGTATAGCCAATTTGAATCGATATCAATTGATCTCTTGTTGCTGTATATATAGTTAGTATATGAATGCAAGATGCATTGACATCACATAAAATTCTAGAGTTAGTGCAGCTGCACTATTTGGTAATGGCCAATTAAGGGCTAAACACGGCTCTAAACACTGATGTGGATTAGTATAATATCATAATTTCCAAATAAATTTTGAATCACAAAAACAGCCAATAAGCATTAAATTAGAACCTGTTAGTAGAAGTCTGTATATCGAGATGCTAAAAAACGCCTAAATATTAAATTGAATATAAGTATGTGTATTGATTAACAGATGAAATAATAACATTACCTGTCCGTATGCAAACATACAGCTATTATATCCTGAAAGACAGTTCTCTACCATCGGAAGACCAGCCATTCTGAAAATCATCTCCTAAAAAACAACAATTAGAGACAAAAGTTAGCAACATCATCCAAATAAATGTGTGCACCAAACTATCTTTTCAAAATTACCATACCTGGTCTACTGTTTCGCATGCAACATGGTCAAACGTGAACCGGTTTTCCGGTTGCCCAATCCAACTAATGCTTTGAGAACTATCTTGTTTTAGGCATCTGTTATAGCTATGTATACTCCTCTCCATGCTATTGAGAGGACGAACGCGGATAATAACCTACTCATGACAAAAATTCACATCACAATCAGCATCAAAATTCAGTAAATTGAATCACTCGAATTAGAAACAATAAGATATTGTATTCTATCAATCAATTAAAAACTTTGTAGCACCGACATCTCTGATCAAAAGCGTCTCTGGTGTCCGACGCACTTCAGTGTCTGACACTGTCATATGTGATTACATTCAATTAAGACATTTTCTCAAATTATTACAGGTGTCGACATGCCAATGCTTCATACATTACAAATTACTACAGATGAAACTGTACTCATACCTGTACATTGTGGTTGATCCAAAATGATGAATCTTCCTTAAGATCAAAGTGAGGAACTTCAACCGAATTCACAACCACGGGCGTACAAGACATACTTGAAACACCTTTATACAATCCCCCATAGTTCCCCAAACGAACACTAAAGCTGCTTCCATCACCTTTACCTCGAACACTCATCGAGCTAACAGGAGGTTTAGTCACACTCTTAGTAGGAGTACTCTGCGTCGAATTACTCTCCGAACAAGCTCTCACCGCCGTTCGATTCATCCTCGGAGTAGCATTACCAACTCCAGATCCTCTCCTATCATCAAACGTCGTGGAAACGGTGTCCGTTCTCTGAGGCCATGCAAATCGAGGCTTCAAATTTAAGCTTCTTTCCGGTGTTCGAAGCTCAGGTCCTCCTTTTCGTTTAGTTGCTTTCGACGGAGTTCGTTCGATATCTTGAATTGTATTTAAAGGTGGTCTAGGAGCTTCAATGCATCTCGGATTTGTCGCCACCGCGGATGAAGATTCCGACGGATCTAGATTTTCGATTTCTTCACTTTTGTTAAGATTCCGGCGTGGTAATTTTGATTCCCTCAGCATTCTAGCATACGAATCCAAAAACAAAACAAAAATTAAATAAAAATGCAGAAAGGAACGAAAAAAATAAAAGTGAATTTGAAATTTGAATTGAGAAATTTTTGCGTTTGTACCTGAAAGTGGAAGTGAAGAACAAAGCACTGAATCGACGAATTTGAGTAGTTATGATTTTTTGAGATTGAACTGAAAGTTCAACATAGATCGAAGTTTGAAGTTAAGAGCACGAACACGAACACGAAAACTCTTCAGTGTGAGGATTTGGTTGGGTTTTCAGATTTTGAATTGAAAATGGGAGGTGAATTTAGTTTGACGAAAAAGGGTTTTTGAAATGGATGGTTAAGATTCGATGGTGTTTGAAAATATTGTGATCGCGGTTTTGGGGTTTGAATTTTGAAGGGTGATTTTGTCATTGACTGTGGGAGCTTAATTAAGACTAGTGTATTCAAATTTCAACGGCTAGACGCTGTTAATGTTCGTCAACGATATTTGGATTTGAAATTTCGTTTGATGAATTCTGGGTTTTTTTTTTTTTTTTTTTTTTTTATATTTTTTTTTTTTTTTTATTTTTTTTTTTTTTTTTCTTTTTTTTTTTTTTTTTTTGTTAATGACAAAAGGGGGAGTAGTAGAAAGTATTTGATTAACACT
>Ga0228711_1002572_pt1 | contig 27991 bp, 17 predicted proteins | sample MedpolnodulmetaG_2_FD_177996 | JGI IMG/M metagenome (GOLD analysis project Ga0228711, IMG submission 177996) | Root nodule microbial communities from Medicago polymorpha collected in Santa Monica, California, United States - brown nodules | ecosystem: Host-associated > Plants > Roots > Nodule... | reverse complement strand
AAATTTCATCTCAAGGGCCGTTGTTATACTCTTTCAGTCTTTTGCAATGCCTAGACGTGATCAAATCATATTCCCAGCTCTTGAATCTTTAAGATTTTTCATCTCCTGATGAACTTCAGCTTTTGGTGATCTTGCTTCTGATGAGGCGCTTCTGATGAACTTGCTTCTGATGACATCATCACTTCAGGAGCACTTTGTACTTCAGGGGTACTTTTCTTCAGACGCTTCAAGCTTCCTTTTTGTTGATTTTTTTGCTCTCTTTTGTTCTTTCAAAACCTTATAAAATTTTGTCTACAGTCCTGTACACTTGAACAAATATTAGCATATCCAATTGATAATTTGTAATACCTTGTTATCATCAAAACTTTAAGGGTAACATATGTTAAACATTTTTCGTTATAACAATCTCCCCCACTCTAAGGGTAATATTTGTTAAACATATTTTGTTCCAACATATATATTAGTTTTTCATAGGAAAAATGGGTCATAAATCTCATTTACAGAATTCATACACTCAAAGTACCAACGTAGAGAAAATTGTGAGAATGTATGTAATGATTTTTGAACCACCTTTATTTTAATGTAATGCAATTTACTTTTCTTTAAGTGTTTTTACTTTCTGCATTCTTAAGTTTTTTCTTGCATTTCTTTTCATTGATTTTTGTCAAAAGACAATTATCTTCATAAAAAAAATAGTATTATTCATCTTGTTCATAAAGCAAACTATGTATATGATGAATATTCAACCATTTTTTTGGAAAAAGATTGCACAACGTACCATATGATCTGAGAAAAACATGTCTGCTAAAGACTCCACTTCTGGTTCTGGTGCTGCTGTACCATATGATTATGGTGACAAGACAGCTGAATCTGGCAAAGTTCCAAAGTTTAATGGAGATCCTAAAGAATTTTCTTGGTGGAAAACCAACTTCTACAGTTATGTCATGGGTTTAGATGAAGAACTATGGGACATTCTGGAAGATGGTGTTGGTGACTTAGTCCTTGATGAAGAAAGAGCTGCTATTGATAGAAAGAAACACACTCCTGAACAGAAGAAACTCTACAAGTAACATCACAAGATCAGAGGATCACTTGTCACTGCTATACCAAAAGCAGAATACATGAAGATGAGTGACAAATCTACTGCAAAGGCAATGTTTGCTTCTCTCTGTGCAAACTATGAAGGTAGCAAGAAAAAGCCTGATGATGATGCATATGTGCCTATGTATCCATCTGTTCTTGAAAGAATAGGTGAGATGTCTCAAATGAGATTGGATGTCTGTGCAAGACTACCTGCTGATCATCCTTTTCAACCTCCAGTGATTGAACCACTTCAATCTATTCCTGTTGATACAGAGGTTGTAAGTGAACCAACAGTGCCTGAGTCTGCAAATCATGAAAAATCATCATCACCATCTCATCCCAAACAAACTACCCAATCTTCTGAATCATCTGTTTTAGGTGAACTGGTCAATCACTATTCAGGTGAATTATCAGGTTCTGAGCCTAATCTATAAAAAGCCTCTGAAATAACTTTTGAGGAAGTTATTTTAAAAGACCCCCAACAACAACAATTTGAACAAAGGCCAAAATCTCCAAACCAAACTCTAGAAGAGTCCTATCAAGAATAAATCCTTGTTGGTCAACAAGTGTCTCAAACTTCTATTGAACAAATCACTGAACCTGACTTTATGATCACATCAGATCATTATCATGGTAAGGATGAGCAAACTAATTCCTGGTTCAAACCTGGATTTCTTAATAAGTCTACAAGCTCATCTTCTACTGTGGTCTTAAACTCTGTTCCTGATCAACCTTCTGAGACCATCACTGAAATTGTTGACCCTAAACCATTCACCACTGACCAACCCTCTTCTTCAAACCAAGCTCTTCAAACTTGTACTCCTGCCAGAACTACAAAAGTTCCTTCTCCACCCACCCTGTTTCTAGATTCTACTATATTAACAGATGTGTGTGAGAATATCTTTCAGAAGCTGAACAAGTTAGTTCAAGTTAGGAACAACTTGACTCATGAAGAAAAATATGATAAACAGTGGAGGAGATTAAGAGAAAGAGTTGACTTTGTCATGTCTGAACTTCAAAGATCATCTCTTGATGCTCAGGACAATGCTCAGAACAATCTTCAGGACTGGTTGAAAGGGGTTGTCAATAATTTGCAAGAAGTAGAGGTCAAAAGAACACAAGGGAAGACTCAACTGTGCATATCAGACAAGGATGCTTCTGATATCATACCTTCCAGTGTTCATCCTAAGGAGTTGGATCTCACATGGTTGACCAAGATTAATATCAAATCAACTTCTACAGAGTTGGAACTATTGCAAAGAAACTCTGCATTGGAAAGAGAAAACAAGCAGTTGAAGAAAGAGTTTCTAGAACAGAAATTGCTATTGCTTGAATACAAAACAACCACAGAAGCTAAGCTAGAAGAAGCAAGGATTAGGAAAGAGAATCTGATCAGAAGCAATTAGGATTTCAAGAAAGAAATGAAGAAGCAGTCAGAAGATACGAACAAGATGCTCAAAGAGATGATGGAGATGTTCCAGAAACAAGTCAAGCCTTAGTTGCACACCTTTAGCTTGTTTATTTTCTTTGTTTGTACTTCTGCATGTTTTTGCTTCTCACTATGTTTATGCTTCTGAACTTATTTCTTTGCTTCTGAACTATCTTTATCTATTTTTTTTTCTCACACTGTTTTTCTCATCTCTTCTTTTTATCTATTTTTTTGTTTTGTCTTTTTGTTGATGACAAAAGGGGGAGTAGATGTATAGTATTTATAGGCTCTGAGCCCCATTAATTTAATCTTAATCAAGTTAAATAAATAGGACCTTCTTCTCATCTCTCAGTCTATTAATGTGAGATTATTCGGAGAGTATAACGCTTTTAACGATGAATTTAATTAACATGGATAGAACTCAGGGAGAGCTTACAAACCTCACCTTAAAAGTACTATTGGACTCAGGGGGATCTTAAAAACCTCATACCCTTAAAGTCAACGTGTTAATTAAATTAACAACAATTGAACATTTTAAATAATAGTGTTTGTCATCATCAAAAAGGGGGAGATTGTTGGAACAAAATGTGTTTAACATTACCCTTTGAGGTTTAAGGATAACAAGGTATTAAAAAAATTCAATTGGAAATGCTAAGATTTGTTTAAGCGTGCAGGACCAAAGACAAAATTGTAGTGTCTATTTTTAAAGCATAGGTTCTGAAAGAACAAATGAGAGCAATAGAATCAACAAGAAGGAAGCATTTGAAGAAAAGAGGTTCTGAAGACAAAGTGCTCCTGAAGTGCTGACGTCATCAGAAGCAAGATCACCAGAAGCAGTTTTCATCAGGAGCTGAAGATCATCAGGAGCTGAAGATCATCAGAAGCTGAGAGAATTAAAGCTTCAAAACACTGTTCATATGGTTTAATCTCGTCTAGCATTGCAGAAGACTGAAAGAACAAAGCAACAGCTAATTCAAATGGATTTGAAGGCATTGGATGCTTTTACGTTGGAGAAAGTTGACAAAGGACAATTGTATGAAGTGTACAACCACTATCTCCACTACTCCGTTTTGTCCCTGCAACAAGACAAGAAAAACAACTATGTCTGCACCAGTGTCCCTTCAGACTTGGAATGAATTTGAAATTGATCCTTCATAGGACAATAACCATATCAGGCAAAAGATCATTGGTGATTTTGATCAAGCTTCAAACAACTCTTTTTGATGTGCTGACAATTTCCAACGTATCTGTCACATCTCTATATAAATGAGGGAAGACATGTTGTTTGGATATGCAGACACACACATATACAAGACTCAACAACAATTTACAAGTGTCAAACTCTGTTGAAATTGTTCTACATCTAAAGTTCACCTAGAATTTCTTATCAAAGTTCATATCTTAGAAATTCTAGAGTCATAAGAGTCTGTATCTGATTTGTTTTGTGAACACCATTGATTATATATCAAGTGTTCAACCTCAAACATATTTCTTTGTAATTCTGTTTGAATAGAAGTCTCTTGCTTGTGTGCTTGAGCAATAGAAGTCTCTTGCAGTTGTGCTTGAGCATTGGAAGTCTCTTGACTGTGTTCAGGAGCATAGGAAATCTCTTGCAGGTGTGCTTGAGTAATTTGAAGTCTCTTGCTAGTAGTAGCAGTGAGCAATTGTAATCAGATATTACATTTCTAGTGAACTCTCCTTGGAAATGCATGGGGGACAGGACTACTTCCGGTTTGTGGAAGGAACCTGTATAATTGCTCTGTGTCTTTCTTCTCTCTCTCTCTCTCTCTCTCTCTCTCTCTCTCTCTCTCTCTCTATTTTATCCGCTGCATTTAGATTTTGATTATCATTTCAGAAGCTGAACTCTATCTGCTTCTGATCAGTGACTTCAGTAGGAGAAAACGAAGAAAAAGCTAACCCAATTCAACCCCCCTTCTTGTGTTTTTCTCACCTTCAACCTTCTAAGCTCCTGTTGAAGATGATGAGTTTCGACGGAGATTGGATTCTCTTCGACATGAGGCTACAGTTTGACTGAGTTTTAGGTTCTGGAGTAGCAAGTTTCAAGTGTCCAGACACATGGAAAGCATGCAGTTCTTGTTGAAGACATTCAATTTATAGCATTTTTTGTCTTTGCAGTTATTTTCTTTATGTATATATAGTAGTTTTTCATAGGAAAAATGGGTCACAAATCTCATTTACAGAATTCATACACTCAAAGTACCAACGTAGAGAAGAGAGTGAGAATGTATGTAAAGATTTGTTGATCCACCTTTATTTTAATGCAATGCAATTTACTTTTCTTTAAGTGTTTTTACTTTCTGCATTCTTAAGTTTTTTCTTGCATTTCTTTTCATTGATTTTTGTCGAAAGACAATTATCTTCATAAAAAAATAGTATTATTCATCTTGTTTATAAAGCAAACTATGTATATGATGAATATTCAACCATTTTTCTGGAAAAAGATTGCACAACGTGCCTTAGGATTTCTAGTTTGATCGTGCAAGTTATTATTTAAAACTAGTCTTATTGTTTACCAAAAACACAGGTGAACAACAATGTTGCATGTTAAGATTATGTGATTGTACTCCGACCGGTAGTCTTCACGTGCTTAACATGAAGGTTGAGTGCACAACACTCCCAGTGGCCACCAGGTTGCTAGGAAACCATAGAAAGCTATAGCTCTGTAGATAGTAGTAAAACTATGTCATAACTGAACTTTGTTTAAACCACACATTTAAGTTTGAGAATTTCAAGTCTTTTTTAATTGTTTTCCCAAACCTTTTACTTTTATTTTGTTGTTGTTACAAATGATTTACTTTATTTTCTTGGAAACAAGTTTATTACTGGAAAGCTATAGAGTTATAGCTCCCCAATCCATGTGAGATCGATATATTTTTATACCATAACTTGGACAGTGTATACTTACAATAGTCATTAATTAATAAACTCATTTCATTTTTTCGTGAAAATAGAACCTTAGGAAAAAGAAGAACCAATACAAAGAAGTGTAAGGCTTTGGTCAAAAAAAATATTTATGTCTATTCACAAGACAAAGCACGAATCATAATTCATAATATTTTTAAATTTAAAGGGTTATGAGAATAGATATTATGCTTTATGGAGTTGAGCATACTAGTCACAATATATATTTCAACGAACTAAGTTAATGAGTCATAAAGATATATAATAAAAAAATTAAGCTAAGTCTTTCCATCTTAAACTACTCATAGTGTTTTGAGAGACACCACATCTCATCTTACGTTATTCTAAGCATATTTTTCAATCATTTTAATTATGTTTTGATGCAAATTAGAGGAGTTTTAGAATAATTGTCTATGATTCACGAGATATTTTGTAATGTTTTCATTTCGAGGCATGCAATTCTAGTTTTCCCGAAACCAAGCAATTCTTAGGTGTTTTTAATGTAATTCACTGTAAAATCATGCAAATTAGCAAAACAGAGCATCTCATGAGGACTTGGGAAGACAAGTTGAGAAATTACAAAGTGGAGAAATTATGTCACAAGTCTCGAGACAAGTTTTAAGGAAGAAAACACTCAAATAGACCAAGAAAAATGGAAGAAATTCTCAAATCCAACAATTGAGTAACCTTCTCTTAAACCATGATCAACTTCTCTAAAACTCCTATTTATCAACTCTGCTACAGACACATTAGCACTCCAACGCTCAAGTCAGTATTTGAGAGAGATAGTTATGTGCGAAAAGTGGTAAAAGTGAAATGTACCTTGAGAGTGACGCTGAATCACCCATATATAGACGCGGAGAGCGTTAACAACTTCCATAAAATGCGACGTCATCCTAGGGTGCCGTTTGAGATGGTGTGGACGATGGAGATGAAGTTATGACACACTCTCGTGCGGTAATGCACACAGGGCTTCGCGTGCTCCTTCATCATCTCTTGCCTTGTTTGTCTTCGGTTTTAACTTATTGGACTTCTAACTGTCCGGAACAATATCCTTATTTATTTTGTCCTTTAACGATAACTTTGTACCGTTTTTATTTTATGAACTTTGAGACACCAAAGAATGAGAATCTAATTTTGTATTCTTGTGCTATGCTAAAAGCCATTGCAAGAATTTTTCGCATGGAGAGGCGTTCCTCAACAAGTTGATTAGCAAGAATACATGTGATTTTCTATTTATCATGGATTGAGCTTATAAATTTGAGGTTTAAACTTATTTTGGGGTCGCAACATCATTTTTTTTTTTACCCTTTTACATTTTGACCAAAGGTATAACAAAAAATGTTAAATGTTTATATACCCAATCCAACAAAAGAAAGTGATACTTTTAAGAAGTAAATTTTCAAGAGATTTACCCAATCCAACAAAGCAATCAATAATTGGCATTTTTGCGTGAAAATTGTTGTTGACACATATGATAGGGCAGAAAAACACATGTAAAATACGAAAATGCCCCTGCGGCAGTTAACTACCGAAGTAAGGAACCGGTTGCAGTTAACTACCGAAGTTCCTTCGGCAGTTAACTGCCGACGAAAAAAGGAAAGAAAAAAATAAACCTCGGCATTAAGTGCCGAAGAACTCATATCAAATTTTTAAAAAAAAATATTATATGATATGATAATGTAGCATTTATATTTCAAAGTGCACTTATATTACAGAACTATCAACATTTGTGAAGAGAAATATGCAAAACATTGAGTTGTGATTGTGTCCCACCACTGCTTCAAAAATATATAAGATATAAATAGTAATTTAATTTGCGCTACTTAAGTGTTCTAAATAATATAACTTGGTGGTGGTTTCATCCATAAATCGCTGCATTGTTTTCTAATATTGTAACAGTTAGTGGGTATAACCACTATTTTTTAGCAATGCTACCATGAATTTCCAAATGGTATAGTATTTTGAATAAATGTTGACTTATCTATCATACAAGTGAGGGGGGAATGAGGGAAGAAGAAATGGACAGATATGGGGGAGAAAGATTATTTTTTTTGAACTAAAGAAGAAAATATTCATTGTTATTATGTGTTTATAGGGAATATAAGGTTGGTTTGAGTGGAGTGTTTTTTTTTAACAAGCCAATATTCTAAATCCTTTACAAACAAAGCAATGCAAAGAAGATGATGTACATGGCATAGCATAGTATAATTTTTAAAAAAAAAAATTGATATGAGTTCTTCTGTAATTAACTGCTGCAGAATCATTTTTGTCTTTTATATGTGTTTTTTAACCCTATCATATGTGTCGACAGCAATTTTCTTTTTGCTTTGTTTATTCACAACTCTTATTGAGAATTAACAAGAGATGTTGATACCTCAACCATCGAATTCGAATCCTTTTTTATTACAATTACAAACATCCTATTCAACCCTTCCGTTACAACAGTACGGAAATTCCCGTTTATTTGAGATATCCAAACCAAACAAAACCGTAGCGTAACAACGTTGCTTTCTTCCTTACTTCAAATGCCAGAGAAGAACCAAAAAAATAAGCACATTATAAAACACACACACTTCACTCTTTTTCCACTCTCTTTCTTTCTCTCCTCTTTCCCTCCTTCATTCTCCCCCAACAACTTACACAGTTAACTCCGGTTTTCCAGTTTTCTCAAACCGGTTCGGTTCGGTTCGGTTCAGTTCAGTTGAACGATGGAACAAACCACGTTCGAGTCGATTCAATTCAACGAAGAAATTCAAGGAATCATGGCTCCGGCGACGGAAACAGCGAACTCTTTCACCGCACTTCTTGAACTACCACCAACGCAGGTTGTTGAGCTTCTTCACTCGTCGGAGATTACCGGAAAACCGCCGAAACCCTATCCACTGACTTGCAACACCGGTAATTTAACTTTCCCTTCCAACGCCGCGTTGGTTGAACGCGCCGCTAGATTCTCCGTTTTCGCCGGAGAAAATTCCACAAACTCGCCGAACTTGCCGCAGGTGAAGGATGAGCTACCGGAGACTGAAGAAGGTGGATGTGTCTCTGATCCAACGGTTGAAAACACGAATTCCAAGAGTGCGAAGAGAAAGGAACGAGAGAAGAAGGTTCATCAATTATCATCCACGAACTCAATTGAAAAATTAGGGTTTTCTGAATTTCTCACTAATTTGAGGGTATTCACATGTTCTGTGAAACGCAGGTGAAATTGTCGTCTAAGAAGAATAAGAGTATCGCCGCCGACGAGAATTCCGGTAACGGCGAGGAGCTTCCGTACGTTCACGTTCGAGTTCGACGAGGTCAAGCTACTGATAGCCATAGCTTAGCAGAAAGGGTAAACTCTTTAATTAATCACTAATTCACTTCTTTAATCACATTTATTTATCATAAAGTTTTCTTCATTTTTTAAAAGTTTAATTTATACATGCAAATGAAAATTTTGCACATGTCCAATAATCCAATAATATAGTTAAAATCAAATAATATTTGAGTTTAATGGTGGTAGATTGACGGTTTAAAATAACTTTACATGCGCAACCAATCAAAACGTATTAAATTGCTAAATAAATTAAAAACATTAATTGATGTAGTGGTTCTGGACCTTCAACTCATCGCCATTAAACTGATAACTTTTTATAACTTGTTAATTAATGTAATAATATATCATCGGATAAATATATGTATGTGTAAAACTTTTGCACATGAGTGTATATAAATTACACTCACTCATTTTTTAATTAAAAAATTAGTAATATTTTTTCATTTTAATTTGATTGTGTTGTAGGCTAGGAGAGAGAAGATAAATGCTCGAATGAAACTGTTGCAAGAGCTGGTCCCAGGTTGCAACAAGGTTGGGTCCTTTTCTTTCCTTTTTAAGATGTTAATCTTCATTTACTATAATTAATTAATTGTACTTTATTTAATAATCATGATTATGCCATGATTTAGTCTAAATTGTCTCCTAAAAGTACTATTGTGTCTTTGGATTATGGGGTTTAAGTGATTATGCCATGTCATTATCACCTTTTCACCAAAAATTAAAGTACATGCTTTTCCACCAAGAAAAGTGCTCTACAGCACCCACATGGGCATTTTTGTAATTTTCTGCCTCACATTACACACACTGTTTTTTAACACACTTATGTGTTTAAACCATTAAATAAACCACAAATTTTTTTAGATATATGTGAAAATTATCAAAGAAATTATACATAAGAAGGGAAATAGTATTGGTTACCTCTTACAAAGTTACAAGTTAGTGGCTAATACACCCAAAAAGTACTTTTATTTACCAATCCTACAATCCTCCTAAACAGATTTTATTCCTCTAACATTTTTCTCTAAAAGTGGAAGATGCTCAAAACCTTTACAAAAATTGCTATTAAGATAATATAGTGATCCTTTTTTGCTATGGCCATAAATTAATCCATTGTTTTATGAAAAAGGACAGAGAAAATATACGTCATGGTTTGTACATGATAATTAAGGTAATCCCCTCTTGTTCCTTTCTTTAGCTTTCTGACTTATTGGAGAGACAGAGAGGTGGGTGTGGGTGTGGGCGTGTGGGGTGTGAAAGGGAATTATTCTAGCTGGACTCTGGCTTTAACAATTGGAAGTGTGTTGATACATGTATTCATGGGTCCCCTAAGGAAGTGAAATACTAATCCATCTTTGGGAAGGTGATGGTTACCGTCAACACTTTGTTTGGTATCCATCAATCATTTATGGGATAATGAATATAGGGTGGGAAAAGAAACCATAACTTTTAGAAGGCAATATCTACCAAACAATAAACCTAACTGGGTTTCAGCATTTCAACATTTTACATATTTTAATTAATTTTGCCTAAACTTTAGTTATATACACACCTCAATAATTATTTCCTAAATTTAAAGTTTATGCTACATTTTTTTTTTCTTCTTTGGTGGTCTCTGGGTTATTACAATAATTTTATTTTCGAGTAAGGCTTTTGATTATTTGGATAGATTGTACTTGTGTGTATTGGTTTGTGGGGCTCTCCACACATACACTTCACCTATTAATAAATCATGCTTGATTTGATTGCTACCCCAAAACTTTGCAATCTAAATGACTTTCCAGCATCATTTGTTGTTGTATCTTCAAAACTGAAATTTGAGTTTTGTTTTAGCTTTTGATAAATTTAGTTTGTCAATAGTCAATATCAGGATGCAATCTTGTAAACAATGAAAATTGGGGGGTGTTACCAATACGGGTAAAATAATCTGATTGAAAGCCATTATAAGTATGTTCGACCACGACTTGATTCAAAGCTATCATAGACTTTTCTATGTTAAATTAAGAAACCTTAAACACAGCCATTCTTTGTGAGTTTTGTTTTAGCTTTTAATAAATATAGTTTGTCAATTGTCAATATCAGGATGCAATCATGTAAATAATGAAAATTGGGGGGTGTTACCAATACGGGTAAAATAATCTGATTGAAAGCCATTATAAGTATGTTTGACCACGATTTTATTCAAAGCTATTATAGACTTTTCTATGTTAAATTAAGAAACCTTAAACACAGCCCTTCTTTAGATTGTATTTATATATATTTTTCTAACAAAAGAGCTAATCTAGTAACTCAAAGATAGATGACATGATAAAATTTTCTTTACAGATATCAGGAACAGCATTGGTTTTGGATAAAATCATCAACCATGTGCAATCTCTACAGCATGAAGTGGAGGTCAGATTTTATATAACTGACATTCTAGGCAATTGTTTAGACAAAAGAATATAACCATGAAGTTGTTTGCAGCAATCTGATTTCTGTTTATAATTATATCATCAACCTGTAGATAGTGCTTAAGAACTTTAAAAATTAATGGCTGCTTTTCCTTTCTTCCCCGTATTTATCTGATCCTTCAAAAGTGTGTAGGAACATTTTTGCACTCATGGAAACAAATAAAACAGTTCTTACTTTAAAAAGTGCAAATTCTATATGACATTATAAACTGCAAATTTTTCTACAAAAGTGGCTTTGACTCCGATCTTCACATTGCCTAATTTAGACTTCAGGCTTGAAATTTCATGCTTCTAGACTTCTGCATTGTTTGGTTGTTCGTATCCTTGAAAGTTATAAAATAATATAAATGGTATTTGCACTGTGAAGATATCTAAAACAAAATTGAAAATATTTCATAGGATCTTTCTGTTGGAACACATTGCGGGAACATTTGAGTTACTTCATAATGTGATATTGATCTCATCGATTTCTCTGCTTTGCAGATTTTATCAATGAAACTGGCAGCAGTTAACCCAATAATTGATTTCAACCTTGACAGCATATTAGCTGCAGAAGTAAGTATTATTTTTTCTCTTTTATTGAAAAAAGGAATTTATTTATTTGTCTTTGGTTGAGCAGTAATCTGAACTACATGTACTTTTCTGGTTTGGCTCTAAAAATATTTGAGGAACAACACATGTCATCACCTTCTTGACATTTTAATTTTTAGTTCTAATTTATCGAGGCCTATCTACACTTGTGCGGTATGAGTAGTCCTGATTTAGTTGTATTAGACTACTTTCTGAAATTCTTCTACGTTTCCATCTACGTTTCCACAGTGGTTAAAGATTTATTCATCAAATTTATTTTTACTTCGCCATATAATTGAGTTTAACTATTGTATACGTTCATGCTATAACACTGAAATGATGAACATGAAAATGGGGAGAGAGAGATGGTTTACAGTCACCGTCATTCATTCCGCTCTGTAGGCTGTCATGACAGACAAACTAAGAACAATGTAAATATTTTTATTGTAGGGAAACAACGTAATACTTAACAGGAATCAACAATATGAAAACATAAATGCTTGCACTTGATTGCTTAGATCATCCTAATTAGTAGTTATAAATTCTTGTGCAATCTCCATCTTTTTTACTTTTTAGTTACCAAGGTCTGGGGCTGGTATATGGAATAGAAAAGGGTGTTTTTATGTGTTCAGTTTGGAGCTGGAATTTGATGTGTATGATTTTGTGGATGAACAAATAAAGCCAATTCAGGCTTCTCCATTTAATTTCAGATATTAATTTAATTTCCTTCTGCTAATAAAAATTCATTGTGACTTGTAGGGAATGTCTCTCATGGACAGTAACTTCCCTAACACAGTTTCACCCGCTGTGTGGCCAGAAATCCCACACAATGGAAACAGACAGCAATTTCAGCAACCGTGGCAATCTGATGCATTCCACCAACCACTTTGGGGGAGAGAAGAAAACAACCCTAATTTCATGACCCCGGAAAACTCACTTCTGAGTTATGACTCATCGGCAAATTCAGGTAGATTAGAGTTAATCTTTTATTTGTCTAATTTAATCACATCATGGTTGCTATTTCCTTTGGCATCGAGTTTCATAAGACAAGGATTGGAGTGTGGTGTGAGGGATAAATAAATTGAAAGGCATAGAGAAATCCGAGAGACATGCTAATAAATAATTGGCATTCAATCAACTTAATTTGTTGTTGAAAATTTTAAAACTGATTGAGAGGGATTATTTCATTCAAAAGTACAAAGCTATTAATATGTCCTTAAGATAAGGAGCTGATGAATCTGAATTTAACAACTCTAATAATTTGCATACAGTATCTCTGCACTCAAATCAGATGAAGATGGAGCTATGAAGGGGTACAGAAGAGTGGTAATAGTAGCAATTAGTCTAGTAGTGTATATAACAAATATAGTTTTAGAAATTAGCCTTGATTTGAGCAGGCACAACATTCAGCAGGATTTCATTGTCCTCTGTTTGTCAGAGTCGGTTGGAAAACCTGGATTTTATTCAGCCAACAGGCTAGCAAGGAAGAAGAATTCGTATGATATTTATAATAGGGTTAACAGGTCTTTACCCTCTGTAATATAGGTCATATTCGGTTTCCCCCTGTAAAATTATTTTTTTGATTTACCCCTTGTAAAATATTTTTGTTTTGATTTACCTCCCTAATAGGCCAAACAAAAACCAAAATTTTTTTTTTTAAGAAATTTTCATTTTTGTTTGGCCTATTAGGGGTAAATCAAAACAAAAATATTTTACAGGGGTAAATCAAAAAAATTATTTTACAGGGGGAAACCGGAAATGACCTATATTACAGGGGGTAAAGACCTATTAACCATTTATAATATATTAATTAATATCAGTATGTATACTGACTAACTATAGGAGTCATTCAGTCTTAGGTGATTGATTGATTCAGATTGTAAAATCATTGAACGGACTGTTATTGAACTATCATTGAAGTTTGTTGCTTTGTTCACTGAATGCTACTTCTGAAGATTTTCAATGGCTAGATTTCTTATATTATAACAAGTATCATGGTTATATGATTTTTTTTCATTAAGTTGTTGTAAATTTTTGCTAAAAAGCGATCATTTTCGATCCCCACCACAACAGTACAAAACCGCGCTGAATATGCAATGATTTTGGTTGTTTAGTTTGTGAGAGAAATGTGGTGCAAGGTGATCCAAATCAAGCTTATCATGATTCCTAAGGAATGACAAAGACTATATTAGTTGTTCACAAAATAAGGTGCAAGGTGATCCAAATCAAGCTTTTAGCTGGGATCAGAAAGGAGTAGAATTTGCAAATCATGTAATAATTATACAAAAACTAATTGACATAAATACGAAAATATTCTTACAACAAACGCATGTAGTTTTTTTATCGAATCATTGCATGTGTATTTCATGACACTTAAAATGAAAATGCATATCAAGGTGCAAGACAAAACACCAACTATGAACAAAAATAACACTTACGATCTTTCTTTTAACCAAGAGCCTATTGAAAAACAGCAAAACAATGTACTTCATTACCCTCCTTCGATGTCAAGAAGAAGAAGGGGAAGGATCACCCCAAAACCCAGCATAACAACATAAAGAACAAGCAATCAGGACATGGAAATGGATTCTCATTTCTTAATCTCATGTTTTTATTGTCTTTCACATATCACACTTAAACTTTTTTTTTCCTATTTTACATATTAAAAACTTCTTCCACCATCCCCGTGAGCCTAGCTCAATTGGTAGGGATATTGCATATTGTATGTAGGGGCTGGGGTTCGAACCCCGGACACCCTACATCTTCATATTATAATGTGTGAGCTCTAGCCACTAGACTACTTGAAAAGAAAAAAAAAATTCTTCCACCTCTTTTTCTCCTATTTTACATATAAATTCTGGTGGTAATATTGTTTCATAATAAAAAATTGAGACAAAACAAACACAATCAAAAACACAAACTCCCTCAAGTAGGAACAACAAACATAGGAACTTTGAAAGTGGGCAAAGTGGTCCATGGTTACCTTTTATTGTTTCATGGCTAATTGGTTTTTAAATTTTTACAAAAAGGGATCACTGTGTCGACATTTCAAAAGATAAACGATTGAAATGGGAAAAAAAATGTAACGGACAACAGCGTTGACTGAAACTAAGTTACGAGACGAGTGGTGTAATTTAATAAACAATAATTTCAAATGATTTGTCATTAGGGAAATATATTTCATAGATATTTAGTGTATTCAATACTTTGGATATAAAACGACATTTGAAGAGAGGGATTGAAAATCATCTTTTGTACAAGTTTCCGTTATGTTAGAGTAAGAAGACACATTTTTGTTGTCTTCGACTCATCTTTAGAATCTCAAGTGAGTTATATGATTGAGATGTATTTTATGATAAATAGACTATTTGGATTACTTAAGTGCAGTAAGATACATCATGGAATCTTGAACCCAGTTTGTTGAGAACTTCTGCCTGGACTACTGATTTCAATCCTCACATCGTGCATCATACCAATGCTCAAACATGGATCTGCATTCATGGTCTTGCCCATTAGTATTGGTAGTCCACCACTTTGTTTGAGATTGCAGGGGCATTAGGCACTCCTTTGACTTTTGATGAGGCCGCTAAGAATATGACTTTCAATCACTTCGCAAGGGTACTAGTAGAGGTTGAATGAATGAATCCTTGTTGAAAAGGATGGCTTTGATTTTTATGTCGATGTTTAGTATGAGAAACTTCCCCCTTTCTACTACTCATGTCAGATAATCAGGCACACTATTAAAATTTGCAAGTATCAAAATCTAGAAACTTCTACGAGTTCAGTAGCTATTCAGAAGCAACATGTGGCTAAGCCTATTGCATTAAATGTTGAAGCTGAGAAGGTTGTTGATGTCACACTTTTCAAGTGCAGTTCCAAACATCGCGTATGGTAAAATTTTTATTGAAGAGGATTATCTTCTTATTGATATATTAAGGTTCAAGGACATGGCAATTACCGGTTATGTAAGAAATATCTTTACTCATGAGATAGAGATATCTCCTATCACTGTTAGTGCGATTCCTGTGCAACCAATGCAGGTGGAAGACAACTTGGCTCAGGCTGAAAACATGTGGAGGATCATCAAAGTAACAAATTTCCTAACATGTGTATCAGTGGCCCATGAAGTGATGCAGTGACAGATTTAAATTATATTCGATAAGATCACTTAAATCCCAACGTCGCTCATGACGTGGAGATTCTGCAGTCATTTTGGATGGGCAAAGATGTCAGTGCTAGTGTGCCTCAGGTTTATACCGACGAGGAAGAAAGAGCGACAACTATAAATTATTTAAAGAATTGTTCTGCAGCTATGGGAGAGCCTTTCATTGAGGTAGTGTCCAAGAAAAACAAGAAGCAAAAGGGTTTTCCAATTCATTTTACCCACTCTAGAGGCAACTTCTCTCTTTGGTTATGTTTATTTTAACTTGATCTTTTTCTTTCTTTCTTGGTTATCTTTTATCGCTTGAGAATGTTTTGATTTTTGTCCCCCTTCTCCTTTTATTCTTATCTCTTGTTTGTATGTATTTAGGATGTTGCAGTAGGTTCTCCTTCTGCATCTCCTTTACTTAAAAAAAATAATTTAAATCTAACATTTTTACTAAACAAACTAGGTCTAGTCAAACTTTAAATAGAGTAGGAGGAGTGACCTAACTTATTCCCACCTCCGGGTATAATTTTAAATTTTGATCAAATTAATTAATAATTGATACCAAGCTACCAAAAATAATATTAATATTGATTGATATTCCCCTTAAAAAATATATTAATATTCATAACTGATATAAGTTCATGAAATAAGGAGGAGTTATGGAAAAAATCATAAATTGTTATCTAAATTTTCCATACAATATTCAAAAACACATTCAAACGTAGTTAACCTTACCCATTATCATCCACCAAGGTTGTTTCAATTTCAAATCAATGTTTCTCACAAGACATGTCTTTCCTTCAAACTCACGCACTCTCAGCACCTTCACCACTCACATTCACCTACAACAACCACTTCTTCAAATGGCCCTTCATGGCTTTAACATGAAGTTCGAAAACTATAACGCAATCTTAAACGAATGCGTGAATAAAAGAGCATTCAGAGAAGGTCAGAGAGTTCATGCCCACATGATCAAAACACGGTATCTTCCTTCAGTGTTCTTAAGGACAAGGTTGATTGTATTGTACACTAAATGTGACTCTTTGGGTCATGCTCGCAATGTGTTCGATGAAATGCCTGAACGGAATGTTGTGTCGTGGACTGCTATGATTTCCGCTTATTCTCAAAGAGGGTATGCCTCTCAAGCTTTGAATCTTTTTTTGCAGATGTTAAAATCAGGTATATACATACTTGAGCCTTGTTTGAAAAACAAATTAATTAAGCGCTTTTAACATAAACGTTTATCATACAAGTATTTATGTATAAATTATTAACTTAACAAAAGATAAAATTAAGTCAAATTGTTTTCATATAAACTAGAAGTTATTTTCATAAGTTCCTTGAAAAAAAAAGTTATTTTCATAAGTTACCCTAGAGAGCTTGCGGCTCTTTGATAAAGAATAGTGGATGACTTATAAGCTAGCTTATAGATGATAGTGGATAAGCTAGCTGATTGAATATGTAGTGTTTGATAAAATTGGTGGTTAAAATAGCTTCTAAATATGAAATGACATAGAAAAAAAGGTATATTTAATTAATATATATTTTTTTCAATTGAGATTGTAGGGGTGTAAAATTGAGATAAAAAGTGACAAAGCTATAAACATTAAGCTATAAGATACTTGAATTAGCTTATAAAAAAAATGCTATAAGCTCGTGAAAAAATGACAATTACCAAACGTGTCTTTTTTAGTCATACGAGCTTATAAGCTATAAGCCGTAAGCTCAAATATGTGTCTTACCAAACAGACCCTATTTTGTTGACATGTGAGAAACTGTTTCTATATGCTTTTTCAAACAGTCTCACAGGTGTTTATGTCAATAGATAAGCTCAAATTATCCAATCCAAATAGGCCATGGGTTTGCACAACTGCATCAAAATAGGTGCTTGTTAATTAAGGACAAGTTGCAAATGATTATAAAAATGTCAATGTTGGTTTCCTTTTTTCAGAGATTTGTATGTGAAATAAAAGTTTTTCTTCGAATTTTCTTAACGAATATTTGAAAAATTATAGTAAAGTAAAAACGAAATAAGTAAGTACCACTGCTGTAATTATTAGTAAAATGAAAACCAGGAGTAAAACTAAAATGGTTTTTCAAATCAAACAAATCTCGCCAATGAAGTGATTGTGGAACTAATCTAGATTTGGTGCTGTATTTTGCTTATCAAGAGTTGCTTGTATGTGGGAGTAGACGTTTTGTCACTTGTTAGTTGTTACCCCAAAATCGATAATATGGAATTCTATGTCAATGGTCTTTTTAAAATTAGAGTTGACCGCCAATACTTGTGTTGACTTGACCTTCATTGAATATGAAAGACCTGTTGATCTTGAAATAAGCATGGTGAAGATGCCAAAAGATGAAAATTTGAATTTTCTTGTGAGTGTGTCGACTTTGGTATCTTTATTTTTATGTCATTGTTTTGTCAATGGTTTCCGAGGGTTGACGGTAACTATGCCTTCTCACAGGTACTGAACCTAATGAGTTCACTTTTGCAACGGTGCTTACTTCATGTACTAGTTCTCTGGGTTTCATTTTGGGGAGGCAAATCCACTCTCTTATCATAAAATTAAACTATGAAGATCATGTTTTTGTTGGCAGCTCACTCCTTGACATGTATGCCAAAGATGGTAAAATTCATGAAGCTCGAACAGTGTTTGAATGCTTGCCAGAAAGAGATGTAGTTTCTTGCACTGCTATAATCTCTGGATATGCTCAACTTGGTCTAGATGAAGAGGCATTGGAGTTATTTCGCCGTTTGCAAGGGGAAGGAATGAAATCAAATTATGTTACTTATACTGGTGTTTTAACTGCACTTTCTGGGCTTGCTGCTCTAGATCTCGGAAAACAAGTGCACAACCATGTTCTTCGCTCTGAAATTCCCTCATTCGTGGTTCTCCAAAACTCATTGATTGACATGTACTCAAAATGTGGAAATCTCACTTACTCAAGAAGGATATTTGACACCATGTATGAGAGAACTGTTATATCTTGGAATGCAATGCTTGTTGGATATAGCAAACATGGAGAGGGGAGAGAAGTGCTTAAGCTTTTTACTTTAATGACAGAAGAAAACAAAGTCAAACCCGACAGTGTCACTATTTTGGCTGTTTTATCTGGCTGCAGTCATGGAGGACTCGAAGACACGGGACTGGATATTTTTCATGATATGACCAGTGGAAAAATTGGAGTTGAGCCAAAGATGGAGCACTATGGGTGTGTTGTTGATTTGCTTGGTCGTTCTGGTCGAGTAGAAGAAGCTTTTGGGTTCATTAAAAAGATGCCTTTTGAACCAACAGCTGCTATATGGGGATCCCTTTTAGGTGCTTGTAGGGTTCACTCAAATGTTGACATTGGTGAATTTGCAGGTCGTCGACTTCTAGAAATTGAACCCAGAAATGCTGGAAATTATGTTATTCTGTCTAATTTATATGCTTCGGCAGGAAGATGGGAAGATGTAGGCTCACTAAGGGACCTCATGTTAAAGAAGACAGTAACGAAAGAGCCTGGAAGAAGCTGGATTGAGCTTGATCAAGTACTCCATACTTTCCATGCAAGTGATCGCTCCCATCCAAGAAGAGAAGAGATATGTATCAAAGTGAAGGAATTATCAGTTAGTTTTAAAGAGGTTGGTTATGTTCCCGATTTGAGTTGTGTTTTACATGATGTGGATGAGGAGCAGAAGGAGAAGATACTTCTAGGCCACAGTGAAAAATTGGCTTTGTCTTTTGGTCTAATTGCTACTCCTGCAAGTGTGCCAATACGTGTCATAAAAAATCTCCGTATTTGTGTTGATTGCCATAATTTTGCTAAATATATCTCAAAAGTTTATTGCAGAGAAGTGTCTTTGCGGGACAAAAATAGGTTTCATCGAATTGTGGGAGGAAAATGTTCGTGTGGAGATTATTGGTGAGAAGACCCTGATAGAGAGCACTCAATGACTATGTTCTTGGTATTGTGCAATTTATGAGGGGGAAACAGAGGAAGGTAATTGAAAAAGGAAATACTGGCCTACCAAAAGTGGGATGTAAGTTATGAGAAGATTCAAAATGGCATGACAATTGGGTCATAAAGAATTAAAAAGCAGAACTTTTACTGATCATATCTTCACCCAAAATCAGGGAATTGAAAAATTACACCTAAGGTGCAGGAATATTCAGAATTCCTTGAACTTCTTCCCTTAGCCTCCATAACCTCGACCTTGACTTCTTATGTCTTATCTGCCTTGGGTCTGCCCATTGCTCTATTTGCAATGTTTATGGCTTTTCCTTCATAGCTGATAGATTTTTCATCTTCAGGGTTTCACCTATCATCCTTGCATGTTGAAGAACTCATCTAAGATGTATTCTGCGTATTCATATCTATTCTTGATTTTCTTTGTTCTATGATTTTGAATGTCATATTTTGATTTTGTTATGTGGTTTTTATTCGGAAGCTGCAACGGTAAGCGATTATGTGATGGTTATAACTTGTGGTACTGTTGGGATGTTCTGCACATGGATTTTCTTTACTGGGTATTTTCCTTGTAAAACTTGTAATGTTGCTTATGTTACAGTTTTTTGGCTCAAATTTAAGTATTTGAATTTTGGAGATGTGGGTGTCATCTGTGTCTGTTGCACATAATGTTCAAAGTAAACCACAATCTTTTGGGCCTGTCTTAGTCTCTCGCAAACAATGTTCTCCATATCTTTTTTCTCACTCTAGCATTAAACTCTTCATGTTAGTTATTTCCCATACCCTCGTCTCTCTCCTTCTGTTTCATTTTTATGATTCTTCATTTCAAATTTGATAAGTGCTCCACTTGTTTCACGGTGCGATGTGTGGTCTGTTTTTTTTGGATGAAATTTGATGCATTGCACTTATAGAGGCTTCGTTTATGCTGTAAATGGATTCAATGATGATGGGTGATCTGTACTGAACTTTCTGTAACAGTGTTGAAGTTTATTAATTGCAGTTAAGTAGAGCTGCCTCTTGATAGCTTTGATCTCCAAAAATGTTTTTGAACAAAAGAGATTTCTTCCGCATTCCTCAGTTTCAGATTTTACTCAAGACAAGAAATGGGTGATTCCTCAAGCTTTATCCCTGAAGTTTCCTTCCCTTCATGAAGATATCATGCAGGTCACTATCCCTTTGTTTCGGGAGAATATTCAAGTAGTTTTGGATTCTTCTTATTTGGGCATCTTGTCCTTTAAATAAGCTTTTCATTTCTTACATCCTTTGCAGATTCCTATATCCTGGTTTAAGTTGATTTGGTCTCTTATCATTAATCCATCGAGATTGTTCCTAGTCTGAAGAATTTTCCATGATAAATTGTCAACTGATCATAACCCCAGAAAGAGAAGGATGTGTTACAGTCTCTGTCTGTAGTCTTTGCGGTCTGCGGAACAGCAGCTGAAATGAAACCAATTCTGACCTTTACTGGCAATACCCTTTTGCTCAAGCAATTTGGGATTGGCTGAGCTTTACTATTAATATTAACATTGATTTATCTGATTTTGCATCTGTATTCTCTATTTGTAACAGGACTTGGAGCTCTCAAATAAAAGCTGCCCTTCTGGCTGCAATCATTCACGCCTTTTGGTTTGTTTGGTGTTGTTGCAACTCGAGCAAATATGACAATCAGAATTTCTATTGGAAGTCTGCCATTAACATGATTGTGGCATCTACTTCTATGGTTGGTTAAGACTTTAACGGTCATATGTCATCCTCTATACGAGATTTATTCATTTTAAAGCTCTTCTGTGTACTCGGACATATTAACAAAGCTTCTTGTATCATTCAAGTTGACCGGATCGCTCCACCCTATAGTTGGATAAGTGTAATGCAAAAGGAGCTGCTAAATTCTCTCTTAGTCATGCAGAAGGAGGTGACATGTTCAGAGATAAAGTGAAGTGATTCTTGATTGTTTTGCCTCTTTTGCCTCTTATTACCGCATCTCAAATTTTGATGAGAACATAGGAAGATCCATAAACAAGAAAGGAAACACAGAGGACTTACAATGAGAAGGACAAGATCTACGAAGGCTAAAGAGGTTCTAAATAACATTGTAGCCACTTTATTTAAAACAAGTCCTAGTCTTGAAGAACGAAAGCCATTGATCGTAAATTGTCAATCCAAATTGAAGGAATAAAGGCATAAAGGTTGTGTTTGTGTAGAATCCAAATTTTATTATTAGTTTTATTTAACGCAGTGGGATGAATTAGCAAGCTAATTTTGGGTATAAGTGTAAAGGACTCGAGTTGGAATAGGTCCAAGAAAACTTGTAAGGTGTTGCCCACCATAAGAGGCACTCCTAAGCTTTTTATAAAGCAAATTTTGGACGTTGAGTTTATTGGCTTCCGAGACATTGTTCTCTACAATTCTTGAGAGATTCACTTCGAATTTGTCTAAGAATTAAGTTTTAAGAACACAACTACTATACTGAGACCATGATCTTGTAGTGCCCTTTTAGTAAAACTTGTTGAACATTTTTGACAGGACCAGATGCATACTTGTTCATACCGACAAGATGCATAGTTCCTTCATACATTCCAATAATTTTTTATATTTTTTTTGTTATACTTCCGGTTTCCAGAAAAAGGAGTCATAATAATCCGGAGCTTGCCATGAGGCCAATGATTTTTTATATTGATTCTAACTAGATGTTGTTCTGTTCTTCAACCTATGCGCAAACATATCATCTTCTTTTTAATTTTTTAAGTTGTTTGATCCTTGTGTTTATTTTAGTTTTCAACTTGGTGTCTTATGTTTTAAAAGTTTCAAGTTGGTCCCTTACGTTTTAAAAATTTCAAGCTGGTCCAAAATGTTACTCCCGTTGGAATAAGTTAGTCCATTCAGTCACATAACGGTTCAAGATTCAGGTTGACAATATGGGTTATGGAACTTAACTTATTTAGAAAATCAGTTTTAAAACATTATTTTAATTTTTTTGTTTTATCCAACTTGAAACTTTTAAAACGTAAGGGACCAACTTGAAACTTTCAAAACATAAGGGACCAATTGAAAACTAAAATAAACATAAGGGATCAAACATGCAATTAAGTCTTTTGTCTACTAACAAAAATTAAATTATTTCCTTAAAAAAAAATTAAATTATTGATTTTTTTTTTCTCTTCTTGAGGAATTAAATTACTGATGTGTAAAGTTTGGGTGGGTTATCATTAAAATTTATTTTGTTTGAAACAGGGTTATCATTAAAATTATAAATTGCGAGTTATCATTCAAATTTAAATTATTGAGAGTCTAGATTTTCCGATCATTTTGGTTCTAAAACATTAGTGAAATATTATTTCATATTGTTTCCCTCTATTTGTTTATTTTCATTCCCTCATTCCAATTTATTTTAAAAACTCGTTATCTGATTCAAAGACCGACTAATCTGAAAGATCAATTCTATCGTTCATTAGTGGATGTCCAACTGAAGCATAGACTGAAAACTGAGAAATTTATGTTGGTTTGGCCTTTATAATATAAGCCGTATTATTTTACCATCAATCTTTTATTTCATAATTAAACAATCAAATAAAAAAACAATTTCATAAATTCAACACCTAGTATTATTCAGGGTCGTTTCTTAGATTGTAGAGTATTATCCAAGATCTACAAAAATAAATAAAACTTTTAAGTTATATAAGTATACATTCAAATTTCTAATCATTTTCAATAAGTAACTCATTTGTTAATAATTTAACTCGTATTCTATAAGGGAGTGAATTCAAACTTCAGTGCAAATGTAAGAACCTCGTTCATATGTTAACACTCGTTGTCAACCCCTATACTTCAACTCATTTAAACTCTATTTTTTAAAAAATAAAATAAAAATTCTCGATCAATAGCGAACGGTTTGTAACAAGTATTTTCAGAAGTTTGAAGTGTTTGTGAGCAAGTAAAGGTGTCTAAAGAGCAATTTTCTTGATTGTTTGGTTCATAGGCCCAATTGAAAACAGTTTAACCCAAATCTCTCTAAACACACACTCTCTCTCTTTCGCCCAATTTCCTTTGTTTGCGTTGTGCCAGTCAGGTCTCACTCCTCTCTCTCACAAAAGAGGGATCCAACACCAACAACAACAACAACAACCTCCTCCATCTACCATGCTCCGCCAACGTCTCCTCACCTCTCTCCGTCTCCGCGGCGGCTCAGGAACCGGTACAAGCCGATGGACAAGCCCAGGCCACGAAGAAAGACCCAAAGGCTACCTCTTCAACCAAACACCACTCGCTCCAGGTGAGTCACGCAAATGGGAAGATTGGGAACTTCCTTGCTACATCACTAGCTTCCTCACCATCGTTATCCTCGGTGTTGGCCTCAATGCTAAGCCTGATTTGACTATTGAAACTTGGGCCCATGAAAAAGCTCTTGAACGTCTCAGATTGGAAGATGCTGCTGCTGTAAACGCTGTCGTCGCTGATGATTCCGATGAATAGAGATGATTTGATTTGGATCGGAATCGGAATCGGGATTAGGTTAAAGACGAAAAAATTAAGAAGGTTTGCTATAATAATGGGATTTGAATTTCTCTAACTTTTTTTTGCACATGTTTGTTGTGTTAAGATGAGATTAATGACTCGCTTGTTGTTGTTATTATTTGTTAATTATGTTTTTTGTTTGAATGTTAATAAGGTATTCCAGTGTTACTTTTCTGGTTTCAATTTGTTCTTGTTTTTATATGTTATTTCCGTTCTTAAATGTGTTAGACACTATGAAGAAATTGACATGATTCAATGTAATCATGTTGGACACCGGGCACACCTTCATCGAAATTGCGGTCACCATTACAGTAGTCTTTGATAAGCTAAATGTGCCTTTCGTTAGTTAGTTTGCTCCTAGAGTGTGTCGTCTGTTAGTCAATTTGGTCGATAAAATTGCTAACAAAAGACACTTATTTATGAACCAGAGTAAGGTTTACTCTTTTTATGGTGCTTTGTATTAATGATGTATGTTTGGAGGAATACTTGAAATAAAGGTAGAATTTATTGCAATTTCTTATTGTGGATTTACAATTTTGAAATTGTTCTACTTAGCTTTAGATCATTAGTGTTGACAGTTAACTTTAGGTTGGTCAATTTTTGACATTTGATTCATGTATCCATGTGTTGCAATTGTATGAACTAAATTCGTTGATTGTTGCGTGCTGTTTTTTTTTTTCCATGATGATTATGGAACATGGAAATTGTTTAGCTGGCTGTCTTTTTTAGGTTGAAAATCCAAGCTTATTTCAATGTTTTCATAAGTAGAATCTTCAACCTACATTATTTTGGTCCTTTTTACATTCAAATTATTGAAATGTTGCGAGGTGCTAATCATTGACAGGGAATATGAATAGATCTTTTTGAGTTGATTCAAAATACACTTTTAACTAAGGTTGGCACATATCAATTAATAATGCCAGTAGCATTGCTCGTTTGTAAACACGGCACATTTGTTATAAACGTGTGTCTGCCAAGAAGCTGCATATTGTGGCTTCTCCATTTTCCCATCTAAAGTGCCTTGAAACGTGATATTTAAGGTGTAAACGTGCATCTAAACACTCTCGTAGTAGTTTATGTTTCTGTGGTACAAGTTGTTCATTCGCTCTTTATAAGGTTATGGACTTGTGGGTCTAGCTCTACTACCTTGCTGTGTTTTATAGTAGTTTCAAAATTCTAGTGGTAGATTTTCTGTTTGGATCAATTTGAATTTACTGTCAAGAATCAATGAGCAGTTTGTAGATGGCAGAAAGAAGTACTTATATGTGTGCGAGGGTAATTTTGAAACTAGTTCACCTGGGGACTACGGACCTTCTGTTTATTTATTTTGTTGTGCTTTAGATCACTGAGTCATTGACATACACAGTAGTTGGAATGCTGCGTGCTTTACTCCACATCTTTTTAGCATAAGTAATATGGGGAGAGTAAACTAATCCAGAAAACTTATACAGTATATGTGAACAAACAAGTTCAATTCATCTATTTTTAGGTTTCCGGACTTCAGTTAAGTTTGGTATTGGCAATTGTGACATTGAATTTTGAACTTATTCAATAAGTGGGTATTAGGAATAGTGCCGTGTATCAATATTTTTGGCTGCCTTTTAAGCGCCTGTTTGGAACTGCTTCAAATTAGCGGTGAATATAGTGAGTCCAGAAATTATGAATCCAGCTTTCATCTGAATTTATAATGTTATGTTATTCTATTTGTTCAACTTGTCTGTAGCCATGTTGCTTTGTTAGTTTGGTTTGATATAACACTGAAGTGTAAAAGAGAGGATATGGACAGGTTCAAGTTGTCAAGTGGTGAACTCCTCGAGTTTTGGTTGAGATAGTTTCTTTCATATTTGGAGAGAGCTTGTCCATTCAATTGGTAACCTGTTTTCTGGTTTTTTTTTGACATGGGTGGCCTGTTTTCAATGTTCTGACGAATGCTTTTGAGTATTTTTCAAGCTTGGTTTCTCAAGGTTTTTTGATTGTGATTTCCTTTAGGTTATTTTATGTTTCTGTAAGATGAATCTAAGCTGTTAGATATTTATAGAAGTTCATATATAATATTTTATGGCTAAAGGTGATTGAATTTGCAAAGCCATTGTGATAAATTTAGTTATTGGTTACCTTGGTGGAGTATACAAGGGATAGGGGAAAGGGAATTCTAACAAGGTGGTTTATTCATCTGGTCATTCCCACCTCTTTGCCGCCATTGCATTGAATCTGTGTCCCTTATTTGAATACTATTAAAGATAATTGTCTTAGTTTTTTACAATTGCTAAAGAAAATATTCTTGGAGTTTATTTCAATTTCTTATTGGTTTTATGCTGCCATCTACAGACTGCAGGTATATGAACCTTTATTAATCAACATCAGGTTTTTTTTCCTTGTCAATTTGGACGAGTTAATCTTGAGTCATCTAAATGACAATGTTGAGTGAATTAAAATACCCTTATTAAATGGGAGACAATTTATAATAGGTTTTTTTTTGTCTTAGGAGTAATAGCAAGACTCTCTCTAGTACTACCTCTAACATTCATTCCATGATTGAATAAAATTCACCCGAGTTTATCTATTTAGTGAGATACGTTTTTAAACTATCAATACTTAAAACTTTGTACTGATGGGATCCAAACGAATTTGAGGAAAAAGTAGTGTTGAAAAAAGTGTGTTGGTAGCTCTTCTATAATTTCTTTTGCTACGATTTAGGGCAGCTTTTTCATTCTTCTCATTGAAACCAACACACTTGACACCACAAATTCTTGGTTGAAAAATAGCCTAAATGCCAACCTTATGCTGAACTGAATTGCCAAATTCTTCAACTTGCAAGCAACACCAGCACTAATACTTCATAGCATTGGAGTACAGAATTGAGACTTTGCCAACATCAAATCGTTTGCATCTTACATCATTGTTATCAACTGTCAATACTATGATCGCCCATCAAATTAAAAACTGTACACATTACTCCCCCAGTTCCTAATTATAAGCTCCATTTAAAAAATTTGTCACCCCTATTAATGATCCTATTTATCTTGAAATTTTAAAGATAAAGTTAGACATTAATATATAAATGGTATTTCTGGAAGACCAACACATAAAATAGACATGTTAAATTCATTAATCGCTTTTCTTGATATATTTGAAGAATATATGTTAAAAAAAGAAGGGAGGAAGTGTATATTGTAACACCCCGCTATCTAATACTTAAATATTACATAAATAATCAGAGTTCAATCGACGAAACGGGCATGTCACACTACTTTTCAAAATTCTTAAATAGAAATGAATACTATTTAATAAACACCAACAAATTGCAGCGGAATATTTTTCAAATAATTAACATCATCGTCCAACAATAATCCTGGCACAAGGGCCTCAACATAATCATTCATCTAAAATTGTTTCAAATAACAATGAAAGGCTCCAAACAACAGGTTCAAAAAAAAATTGATACATAAGGAATGAAAATAAAACGACTAATTCTCATCCCGTACGTATCAGAGCCCTAGACACTTGAGCCACCACGCCTACTACTCAGAATCATCTGCACGTTACCCACGGTCGAGGCAACATTCAAACAGAAGGGGTGAGATTCACAAACAACAATAATA
>Ga0228711_1002567_pt1 | contig 28008 bp, 13 predicted proteins | sample MedpolnodulmetaG_2_FD_177996 | JGI IMG/M metagenome (GOLD analysis project Ga0228711, IMG submission 177996) | Root nodule microbial communities from Medicago polymorpha collected in Santa Monica, California, United States - brown nodules | ecosystem: Host-associated > Plants > Roots > Nodule... | reverse complement strand
TAATTAGAATCCGCAACCCAAATCCGAGAATACGTACGAGTAGGTTGATGAAGTTTAATCCCAGCATACTTATTTCCCTGTTAACTCTCGTTCCATTTACAATCTCGGAAAACCCTAGCTCAGAACGATATTGATTGTTGAACGGCGAAGAATATCGCACCAGTCCCTGTGGAGACGATAACAAAAATACTTACTTTTGATACAACATCAAATCCCACGAGAAAGCAAGTTATCTTCTTTTTTTTGTCAAAAAATAATCTCCTTTTATCTAGAATTGAGTCGACTATATGTAATAAGGTTAACATATGTAATATGAATATAATTTTTTAATGGAGATAAAATATATATATATATATATATATATATATATATATATATACACACGTTTCTTCTCGATATGTCAAAGAGAGTGCTTTAAGGTTAATTTTGACTTGAAATCACTAACTCTAATTTATATTTTCTTTCTCATAATTAAATAAGTTATTTCTACATATTTTTAATCTTCTTTTGTATCTGTTTGTGATTTCGTCGTCTCAGCATGAGATTGTTTGTTTTGATTGCATGTCTTTGTGCGGCTTGTTTTTTATTTTTGTTTATAATTTTGTGTTTATTTGATTCAAGTTTAAAGATTAACTTCTTTATTTTGTTAACCATCTGGTTCTTATGGAGTTGATCCTGCTAATTTGGAGTTCAACTGTGAGGTAAGTTTAATCTGACCAAGGATTGTTTCTCCTTAGGAATCGAACTCGGGTTCTCCCGAACGATTCGTCGTTTAGTGGAGTTCATTGATCATTTGAGCTCAATCACTTGCTTAGTTGAAAGATTAAATTTGATCAAATACAAATTAAATTAGCGACCTTGGAGTCGTTGATGTTGTGTATTCGGAAACACAAATATTCATATAATTGAATATTGTCATATTTGTAGGCATGTGTACTTGTCGTTTTTCTTTCATATCATTAACATATACTTCCTCTGGTCCTAATTATAAGAGAAAGTTTGGTCAACAAAACTTGATGTATCTTGATTGAATTTTGAATCACGTACATCAATTTTTGTTGACACAATATTCTCCTATAAATAGGACCGAGGGTATGTTGTAAGTTTGTTGGTAGATTAATCTTTCTTATTTGTATCTACTTTAAATTTGTATTATTTTAATATACTTTACCAACGTGAATGAAGTAATATTGTTTACAATTTTGTAAAAAATAATAATTGTATTTTTCCGATTCTACCTCCTATGAGATATTATTGAAACATTGATATATACAAAAGAAAATATTAGAATTAATTTTTGAGAAATACATGTATTTATGAGTGGGATTTGATTTGTGTGTGTTTGTTGTTGTGTTGATACTGGGTAAAGAAAAAGCAGAGTGTGTACAGTGGCGTGGGAAGAGCAGATTTGTCAGATAGCAAGCAAGTGTGTGTCCATTGGACGGGAGACAGTGAAAATGACAAGCCTTTGAATTGTATTGCACCAAAACGCAGTCGTTTTTTACTCCAACATGCATACGATACGCCGCCTATCATAACTATCGTCTCTGCTGCACTGCACTGCACTGCATAATATAACTGGACTATGGTCAAATATGAAATACTCCATCCATCCAAACGAGTCCTTTTAAATAAATATTGTTTTAAAATAAGTGATTTATTTCACTTTTTAAAATAATATTAACTACACTGTCAAAAAAAATAACAATAATAATTACTCCTTAAAAAAAATGATATTAATTACCGCTAATTTCATCACTTTCAATTTAATATATTTAATCTTATATTTATAATAATAGAGAATACACTACTACTTAACAAGAGTATTTAAAACTTTTTTTTTTCTCGTTTAGTTATACATTTTTTTAATATGTGTGAAATGAATAAATGACTCACTTAATCTATAAGTGAAAGAGTATAAGTAGCTTTAAGAAAGACATCAAATCCAATAAAATACGAGTAATGACATTTGAAAAACAAATATTGATGTTTTTTCCAAACATTTCTTTCTTGTATTCTTACTACATCCCCTTTTTCCTATCTCCCAAATACTTTTGTCTAAGAGATAGAAAAAAACCAGGATTAAATTATTGATTTTTAGTTGTTTAAATATCATTACTCTAAAATATAAATTACACAATTGTTTACCAATTAAATATAGCACCAAAAAATAAAATTATTGCAACAAAAATGGCTCAACATTGGGACAACAAATGTGGATCCATCAAACACATGTTAGAATACACTATACAAGAGAACTTTACTTTTTTGTTTGTTTAGAATTATAACATTTTTTTGTTAAATGTTGATTTTGATTAAAATAAAAGATATAGATATTTGTTGTTTTCAAGTTATAACAAAGCAAACTAACCATAATTATCTACTTCAATGACATCAACGATATAACAAAAAGGGGCAGACATGGTTCGTTGTGGTGGAGGATGTTGTGTAATGTCCGTGGGGAGTTGGTGAGGGAGTGGGAAATTGGTTTGAAGGTAATATCCGTCGGGTATCGGGTGATGGCTGCAATACCTTATTTTTGTTCGATCACTGGGTTGGGGAATTGCCTTTGCGATTCAAGTTTCCTCTACTCTTTGATTTGGCTGTGAATAAGGAGTGCTCGATGGAGGAGATGGAGACAGTGGGGTGGGGGGACGGGGGAATGGCGAGGTTGCGGAGACGCCGTTTGTTAGGTTGGGAGGAGGAAAGTGTGAGGGAATGCTCAATATTATTACGTAACATTGTTTTGCAGATTAATGTTACTGACAAATGGAGTTGGCTACTAAACCCTATTCATGGATATACGGTGTGGGAATCCTATCGCTTTATTACAATTTCGAGGGATCAAATGGATATGAGTCTCGTCGACGATGTCTAGCATAGGCATATTCCGACGAAGGTGTCTGTGTTTGTGTGACGCCTTATTCGTAATAGACTTCTGACTCGAGAGAATTTGTTGAGGCGGAACATACTTCATTCTACGGATTCATTGTGTGCTGCCGGTTGTGAGGTATTGGAAACAGCTCGACACCTATTTTTAGAGTGCGACACATCAAATATTTTATGGTCTTATGTCTGGAATTGGTTAGGCTTATCTTCGGTGCCTCCTTGTGAGCTACGTGATCATCATCTTCAGTTTTCGTATATGACGGGACTACCGCGGTGCACTCAATCATTTTTTAAAGGTATTTGGTTTGCTTGTGTTTGGATCATATGGAAGGATCGGAATAACCGTATCTTTAAAAATGTGGCTTCACATCCTTATGTTCTTACTGAGAAAGTCAAGCTAAATTCTTTTCTGTGGGTGAAAGCAAATCATCCATCTTTTACTTATTGTTATTATGATTGGTGGAAACATCCACTCCTTTGTATGAGTGTTCACCAGTAATTTATTTCGACTGTTTTGGGTTGTGCCTTTCTTTACTTGGCACTTAGACTCTGTAAATTTTGATCGGTGATTCACTTTTCGCACGCCTTGTGTAGGGTGCATCATCGTTGTTATTAATATATCATTTTGGTTTGTGCAAAAAAAGAAACAATATAACAAAAAAAATATAATCTAATTTTTTTTTAATAACACCAATAACAATCTTTAGTGTAGAAAAAATTATTTAAGGGTATAATTAGGATAATAAAAAAGTAAGTATAAATATACTCATATAGTTTGTTACACTTTTTAAAAGATAAAAGAAAAAAATACAGACGTATATATTCATATCATGTTTATTACATTTGTTTTAATATTTAAATTTATTATTACTTTTTTTTGGGGGGAAAATTTATTATTCTCTATTTGTTACATGTGTTATTTGTATTGAAAATTAAGAGTATTTTTGAAAAGAAAAAGTCAACCAAAAATGCTGAAAGCATTTTTGTTTTCTTTATATTATTTTTATGATAATGAACACGTACAAATTAATCAAATATATGTTCATGGCCGTAGCTTCATTTTTAAATATTCATGGTCAAATATGAAATATGAGTAACTTTTGAGAAAGACGTCAAATCCAATAAAATACGAGTAAAGAAAGATATTTGAAAAACAGAAAAATTGATATTTTTCAAACATTTTTCTCTCATAGTCTCATTTTATTCTTCACAATATAGCACATGAGATATGTGTTGCTTGATCCAATAATTAAGGACTAAAATTAACAAGAAAGTATTATCTTAACCATCTATAAAAGGGACCAATAAGTTTGAAGGAAAAATATGAAGAGAAATGATGAAGTATCTTCTCTCCATTTAATATTCTAGTAGAGTAAGAATTTAGTCTTTGCACTTAGTCTTTTCTTTCTTTCCTTTTTTCTTCTTTTATGTGCTAATAACACCAAATTTAATTAGGTTCTCTCACCCAAACCACTTTGGTGTAGTGTTTAAGTTGGCAATGTTTTACTTGGTTAATATATATAGTTGCTCTGAAAATTTTGCCACACCAATATCAATTGTCTGGATCCGCCCCTGGCTCAGGGACTACAAATGTGAACCAGGAAAACACATGCTAGAATACACTATACAAGAGAATTTTACTTATTTATTGGTTTACAAGTTATAGTAATTTTTTTATTAATCGTCGATTTTTAGAGGAAAAATACTATAATAATTTGAAGTTCAATCGTTAGGTAAATTATTTATGGTTAAGAATTATTTTACTTAATGTTGAACTTAAATTTCTCAAAACAATTCGTTATTTGGTAGAGTTCATTAACCAATTGAACTCACTTGTTTGATTAAGTTATAGCCGGTTTAGTTTAGATGGAAAGAAAAATAAGCAAGACACTGCTCTTATTAAATTTCCACCTAAAAGTCACTTTTATCAAGACAAATACTGACATATGTTTGGAAGATACATGTTAAGAAAACAAAAATATAGTTCTTTTATATGTAGTGTATTCAACTAATTGATAATTTAGCAATTAAGATTGACTTTGTTGGTAAGTAGGTAAATCACGCGTAAGATTTTGGGTTCATCTTTCCTCGTCAATGTAAAAATCTCTTTAGTAGATGATATGTCAGTAATTCAATCGACACTTTTTAAGTCGTAAGATCTACCCTAACTCTGGTGAATCCTTAAAGCTCGATTCATCTAAACTTTTTTTTATATAAAAAAATAATAATAAATTAATTGATACTTTTTTTTGAATGAAATTAATTGATAATTTTGTTGTTTTTTCAAGACAATAATCATATATTTTTTGTTTTTATTAAACGTGCTTTGAGATATTTGTTGACAAGATTCTTTCTACGCCACGGTCAAATTCAAACTATACTTCTTTTTTGAGGAATTTTTCAAACTATACTCGCAACATCATCTGATTTTGTCTTCATATTGTTATTTGTTATAACTCAACGACCATATATAACACCATATCTCAAATTTATATTGATCTCTCAACATGTATCGAGACTTTGATTTATAATGAAATTAGTATTTCTCACTAAAAAAAATGTCAATTATAGTTTCTGCTCATTAAAAAGTAAATTGTACTTAACAGACAAAATTCTCTGCTGAAATTCTCCTACAAAACCAACAAAATATTGGTTATATTGAAACAGGCTCAAGGTTGGAGGAACTCACCAAGCCAATTTTAAAGATAGTCACGTGAGTGATCCTCAACAAATGTCTCCTAGGACCACTTCTTGTCCCTAACTACAGCCACACCCTTTTTTTTACCAAATTTTTTGGAAAATTGCTCTTCTCCTTCTCAAAATTGACTATTCTCTTGATCGAGCGGGATCACGCTTGACATTTTTCAACGGTAGTTAATTCACGCTGATACTTTTAAGACCGGTTTAATCATTTTTTAAATCAGATCAACTGATCTTAAAAGTATTAGGATGAGTTAACTACCGCAGAAAAACGTCGAGCGTGAGTTAACTCCTGCTGAATCAAGAAAATGAAGCAATTTTGAAGGGGGAGAAAAGAAATTTTCAAAATTTTGTCTCATGGTAAAGCCCAAACCGAGATCCATAAAACACGGAATATGTTGCCCAGGACGGTTGATCAGATGGGTTTACGAGTGGACCCTTAACCATGCCAATTTCAATAGTTATTTTCTTTGACGTAAATCGCTAATTCACCCCCTGAAATTGAAGGGGTCAGATGTTTACACCATCAAATTTTGAGAGCAACCAAACAATTATTGGTCCTTTTGCTAACTTGTATCCAAGTTACTGCAAATTATTCTTGAATTATATCACTTAATAACAAATCAATCCTAGAATTATATCACTCACAAAGATACAACCAAACTAACCCTTATAAATTAACTAACTAAGTTGCTTGACTTCTTTCAAAACCATGGTCTTTCTTTTCATATTCATAAATTTCATGAGTGTAATTGTTCAACTCTAGGGCTCGAATATAGTTCGGAACTCGACTCGACCATTTGCTCGTTGAATTTGGTTCATGAATCAAACGAGCTGAACTTGAGCTAAAAATTAAGCTCGTTAAATAAATAAGTTGAACTTGAGCTATACGTAGTTCGACCCGGTTGATTCATGAGTTAACTAGATAATATAAGAGTAGTAAAATTAAAAAAATAAAATAAGAGTAGTCTCATTTACAAAAATAAATGTTGAAAAAAAAAATCTACATTAAAAGTTAACAACATGCAGAGTTTTCTCTAGTATAAGCTTTTAGAGAAAATTGTCCCCATCGGTGGGTTAAAACAATTGAGAGGAGATTAACTATATAAAAAGGAAGTATGTATCGGAGCTTCACTGTATTAGGAATTCAACAATTCCTTATTAGTTCGCTACTCCGAGTTGTTCGTGAGTTTTAAGCGAGTCGAATTCGAGCTAAATAAAAGTTCGTATCGAACTCGAGTTGAGTTTTAAGCTGAACCAAATCTTATCAAATCGAGTCAAGCTCAGACGAGTTCGATTCGACTCGACTCATTTCAAGCCTTATTCAACTCCTACAATTTGAAGAGGTAAATTGATGACTTACTTTTTTTTCTTTTAAAGATCCCATACATGATATTACGTCTTGCGTTTGTTTTTAGGAAAGAAAATTTTGTTTGGTCATTTGGTTGGCTAATATTTGAATGGCGTGGAAGCAACACAATGCAAGAATATTTCATAATATAAAGTTAAAGTTGGACTAGGTAGTTGAGTATATTAAACTTCATTTTTGGTGAAGGTTGAAATTGTATAAATCTATTTATTTTTGTGACTATCACTCCTCTGGTGCTTAAACCCCATAGTTTGTTTTAGTTATTCTAATTCATAATGTTTTGTTTTTCTCTTTTCGCTAGTTTTCTAGCGTCACTTATCTTGTAACCTTTTTCCATCTGTTTGAGGCATCTTTGAGATACTAGTTAGCATTTTCCTTAATCTATCATATCTTTTGACTTCTTAAAAAAAAATTCAATCCCCTATTTTATCCTCTTTCGCTTTTAAGTATTTTTTAGTTATCAATTTTAAGGATTTTCACCTCTATTCTCTAGTTTTTTTTTGAAATATATACTAAAGTTCAGTTTGAATCTGATTTATGCATTTTTTTTTCTTTTTAAAATCTCAATGTGATCTCGTTTGCTCGAGATCTTGAAGTTTTGGGTTCGTGTTTCAATTTCATGTTTTGTCGTTACATTCATTCTGAAACTCATCACTAATTCAGGAAATAGGTTTAGAACGGGGAAAAGCTGATTAACGAGCAAGATTAATTTGGTTGGTGTTTTGACATGGAGCAGTGACAAAAGGCTAACATTATTTCATTTTGGTTAATTTGCTACTATTTTCTTTTGGGTTGTATTTATCAATGTTAATTCATGCGTTTTTTTATTGTGGGTTTAGTCACGAATTTGATGATGAATTATGTGTTTTAGATTTTATTTATATCTCTCCTTTGGAAGGCCAAGTGCTTTGGCAATGCACAACAAAAAGAAACCAATGTGTGACCGGTGTAGTGAGATTTTCGAATCAACTCAAGTTTGTGCGGGCCGGTCATAAGGAAACCCACAAAATTGTATATATCATCCACCAACGCCATCACCAATACAACAACTGCGTTTCTATTGTCCGAATTTATTTGCAACAACGAACAAATACCGAAACATATTAGCACAATTAATGTTCTCTTCCTTATTAACTTACCAACTATTTTAATTTAAATTTTTAGTTTTCCAGTTATAAGTTATCTATTTTTTTGAACAAACAAAAATGGTATATATATGATCAGAGAAGCAGTTATCCCCGCATAAGGCGTGCAAAAAAGAGTAACCACTCAAAACGTATTTACAAGGAATCGGTGCTATCCAAAGCACAGCACCGCCAAAATAAACAAACAGACAAAATTACAGGTGGACGCCCATACAATGGAGCGGTTTCTTCCACCAATCATGATAGCTATACATAAAAGTAGTCTGTTTGGACTTTAACCATAAGAAAGATGTCAATTTAACCTTTTCAATGAGGGTTAAAGCCGTCGAGGCCGTGTTATTAAACACACGATCATTTCGCTCCTTCCAAAGAACCCAAACCGTAGTAAACCAGATAATTCTGAAAAACAAAGTCGATGATCGAGGCATACCTGGCATGTTAATAAATTGTGTGAAATGTTGAGTAATGTCAACCTGTGAGACCGAAGATATACCCAACCAAAGCCAAACTTGCGCCCATAGTAAACCGAAGATGTCACATCCCAAAAATAAATGATTTGCTGTCTCTTGCTTCTCACAACCAGTCACACAAGCCGAGTCTTCATGAGAAATAATCCTCCGCCGAAGCAAGTTATCCTTAGTTGGAAGTCTATTGCGGAGAAGGCGCCACACAAACACCGACACCTTAGAGGGTATTTGCTGATGCCAAATGTCGGCCACCTGGTGGCTATCCCCCACACCTGCCGTGGTAGTAAGGAAGCGGTAAGCCCCCCGAACCGAATATCCATGCGTAGGATCATTATAAGTTATCTATTATATTTATATGGTCTAGTTTAAAGAATGAAATGAATGTGATGAACTTTTACTGTTAAATTTTAGGTAAGGAAAAAAATTGCTTACCAAATTATTATTATATTTTACGAAAATCCATTTTTTTTAAAATGTTAATCGTGGATATTTGTAAAATATACGCACATAGTTCAAAATCAATGGATTAATACGTTTGATGGATACCAACATTATATTTAGAGTTTAAATGTGATGAATTGATAGTCTAAAATAATTTTGCATACACAATTAATCAAAACAAAATCATTAATGTTTTTAATTTACGTCTTTATACTCATTTACACATCCCTTTGACGTTGATGAGAGTAAAATTGTTTATACCAATAGCAATATATAAAAGGAAAACACGTTTGATTTTTTGATCCATGTTTATCCTTAGTTTAAATTAATTTAATATAATATAATGAAATTTGATGACAGTTCTTATCCAATCGTGATCACATTTGTGAAAAATATAAAAATAATGATCACATGGAAAGTTATTGAATTTTTTTTTTGTTGATACGAAAGTGCAAGTGCGGAGGGAGGATATGCAGAAAATAGCGCAAAGGGTGCGATTCTTGAATCCAAACTTGTTGCAATCTCGGTAATCATCTTTTTCCTCCTTCTTTTTTAATCATTGTTGCATTTGTTTTGAATAAACTACTTAATTAAGCTATAAGTTGTTTTCATAAGCTCTCCCCAAACGGAAGAATAGAGAAAACACTATTATGTATCATTGGTCTGAATTTTTGAAGGCGAATCAATAAATTACAATGAGATGAATCAACCTAAAGTCCTCTGTTCAATTCATTTCTTATTGCAACTGACCTAACTAATGGTGAGAAAATGCATGGAGATGATGATTGCTCAATGAATTGATGTTTAATTAAATAGCAGTAGCTTTGTTAATTGTAATTTTGTACCTCTGGTAGGATCTCATTTTGACATTCTTGTTTATGATTACTGAGTAGCATACAAATATGGATTGCTTCCGAATAAATGGGACAAGATGGTTGGCTTTTGTAGCTTTATGCATGAATGCTTTTTTTGCTTGTTGCTGTTTGGGCCTTTGGGGATGATAAAGATCTAACTTTTGCTCAAGATATACTGTTTGGCCGTAATACATGCTTTTTTTAAAATGAGTTTGGTAGAATTTTTTAAGGTAATATATGTCCTTAACCTTATCATGTGTTCTTTACTTTCCAAATCATGAATGCACCAGGGAAATTACAAACACAAGAGAACTTAGGAATGCATTTGACAAATACAAAATAAACGTTTTGTCTCGATACCTGAACTGTACTCCGGGGGAAAATGATAATCATCATGCTGCCAGCTATGTGGTAAACCGTCATTTTAGAGCTGATAACGATGGTAGATGCACAAAGGAGTTCTCAAGCAAGGTGCAATTGATCTAATGTATACTTTCCTCCCTAATGTTATGCATTTTAGTTTAACTTGAAACTTGTTATCAAAGCAAAGTAGAATGGAAGATAACACATGCTTAACCGGTTAAATAACATCGTTTGCTGAATCTATAATTTTCTTTTGATGAAAAAAAGAAGTGTATTTTTATTTACGTCTTTATCTTGTGCATTTAATGCTTGATGTCATGATGTTTCTATAATTATTTCTAATTGAGCATTTCCCTGTTTCATTGACATCTTTTATTCGGACCTCCTTTTGCTGGAGAATTATGACTAATATTACATTCAATGCCTCAGCTTCGTGAAAATATTCCAGACTTTGTGAAGATAGTGGAGGTTGGTGCAAGGGATGGATTGCAAAATGAGAAGGTTATCGTTCCCACTGATGTGAAAATTAAATTGATAAAACTGCTAGTTTCTTCTGGGTTATCTGTTGTTGAGGCGACAAGTTTTGTCTCACCAAAATGGGTGCCACAGGTAACATATGTTTTTTTCCTAGAGATAATCAATCATTTGTGATTTAATAGAGACGACTAAGTACTCTTCTAATAATTTTTTTTTTCATTATTATTTGTTTAAGATTCATTTTCTACCTTATTTCTGTAAGGTATTTTCATTAGATCTTATATAGGCTTTTATTTGTCAATTCAATGTGCCCAGAGATTCTTATCTCGATTACTGTTTCTATATTTCCATTGTAAAAGTTCCATTTCGGTGCCTGTGATCAGGAATAATGTTTCTGTCTTTTCTTTGCTTGTTACAAGACTTGATCGGGTCTCTTTTGCATATGTTACTGTCTATACCTCCCTTTTGTTTAAGTATTAATCATGATTTCTAATTTTCTATTTTACTTTCGTAAGTGCTTTTCATATGTACACTGTTTAATGAATCATTCATGTGATCCTCTGACCAACCAATTTCACATATTAATAACTGATTTCAGTTGGCAGATGCAAAGGATGTACTGGCAGCAATTCGAGACGTTGAAGGTGCTAGCTTTCCTGTCTTAACTCCAAATCTCAAAGTGAGAATTATAGTTATTGGTAAATATATTATCTGGTTTAGAATTTGCGGATGGTTGTGACATCTGACCCCCTTTCTTCCAGGGTTTTGAGGCAGCTGTTGCTGCTGGAGCCAAGGAAGTGGCTGTTTTTCCTGCTGCTTCTGAATCATTCTCTAAAGCAAATCTCAATTGTGGCATTGAGGATAACCTTGCTCGTTGCCGTGATATTGCTTCAGCTTCTAGAAGCCTCGTGATCCCAGTTCGTGGGTATGGTTTTGATTCATACATTTAAATTATGGATAAATTTTAGCGTTTTCTGAAAATTTATGAGTTACTTCTAGTTAAAACAAAAGGGTTATTTATGTGTTTGAAAACAAGGGACTTGGTATTTTCATAATAATCTCGAAACATCATTTGTCGGGTATCAGATGTGTTTGCAGTTTGCCTTGGGTTTACTTAGCTGTCTAAAGGATGGCTGATTTAGATCTAAGTGGAAGAATAGCTCCTGAGCTGTAGTATCTATTTCCATGTTAATAGTTTCATTTAGCTGTGACATCAAGTCATAAGAAAGGTTTTGATTTTTGTTTCATTTGAAGTTTTTTTTGACAAGAGTGTTTCATTTGAAGTTGAAATATATACTGATTTGTTTCGTTGATGATTATATTTGGCGGTAATATTCATCAGAGGAAGTTTGTCGACCATAATCTTTCCATATTGGATTTACAAGTAGTTGATTGGAAGACAGCGTAGCTTGAACGGTGATTTAGTGTGTGTTTGAACTAGCATATTTTAAGGCAGTGTTATGTTTTTTAGCTTCCCAAGAGAACCATTGCAAACAAATTTTTTTCCGAAATTAAGCTAAAAACATGGTTTTACGGATAGTAGAATGTGTGCCAGACTCCAATTGTCCTTACTTGAATCTATTTATTTTTTCAAATTATTTCAACAATCTTAAAACAGTATTCTGCTACTTGTCAGTTGTCACTTTCAAATTCATCAAAGCAACTATATAGTCAATCCTGTTACTGATTTCACATTACAGATACATATCATGTGTTGTGGGATGTCCTCTGGAAGGAAGAATTGCTCCAGCAAAAGTAGCATACGTTGCAAAATCACTTTATGAGATGGGGATCTCGGAGATTTCATTAGGGGATACAATTGGTGTCGGTACACCTGGTAATGTTTCTTTCACTTGTTGTTACTTATATTCTTCAGGCATTTTTGGTCTTGGTTGCTGTGTTGGTGTAGGTGTTTAACCTGTTAAAGAGCTATCGATCTTTATCTTGTTGATTTGACTCTTTTATTTAACTAAACCTGATCTTATCTTAACTGTGTAACGTAGAAGATCCTGTTTATTAAAAAATTCCAATGCTTCCATGTCAAAGATCACTATCTATGTTTTCACAAGTAGTTTCCTTTTCTTAATCTGTCCCAAGAAGGAATTGTTGAAGTGGTTTTCATACGAGGAATACAGTGAAATGTCTAAGGTGATTGGGATAGGTGATTATCAAATGAGAAAAAAGTAACTTTTTCAAAATCTTTCTCAAGTCTTATTACTGTGTTGTACAACCTCTTATCAGCTTTTTTTTAACATATTAAGTTGTATTGATTGAGTTCTTTCACATTATTTAATCTACTAAGTTTTATGGTTCTATCTTGGCTGTTTTGCTTTATCAAATATCCTGATATAACTTGATCTTTCTCATCTTTACAGGTACCGTCATTCCTATGCTTGAAGCTGTTCTTGATGTCGTTCCTATTGACAAGCTTGCTGTCCACTTTCATGATACTTATGGTCAAGCACTTTCAAATATTCTAATTTCGCTACAGGTAAACACATTTTATTCTTCAAAGGCTGATATGTTATTAGGACAGCCCTTTTATATAGGATATTTTTGAAAGACCCACCCTTTCAAAACGAATTATCTGGATTGTGTCCTTGTCTTTCATTTTAAACTCACATGTATTGCTGGGATACTGATCGTTTTTCCACTCCCAACCAAAGATAATATTGTCTTTGCAATCTAAAAAAATGGAAGTGGATGTATACTGGCGAATTATGGCCTGATCGAAAGAATGAAAATTTCAATGTGTATGTCTTTATAGAAACAAGGGTCTGGGCTAAATATATTTTTGGTCTTCCATTAAATTGACAAATTTCGACTTGTATCACTATAAATTTTTTATTCCTTTTTAGATTCTGAAAAAAAAGATAAATGTGCTTTTAGTTTCTGACAAGACTCACGAGGGACGAAAACACTATTTTTGATGAACATAAACACATAACAGATAAATTTGTATAGGGGTACAAATCTAAATTTTCCATTAGGATAAAAATGTATTTAACCCTAAAAGCAAATCCTATTTGGTTAATCTTGTTCATTTTTATAGATGGGGATCAGTACAGTGGATTCATCTGTCTCTGGTCTTGGAGGTTGTCCATATGCCAAGGGTGCAACTGGGAATGTTGCCACCGAGGATGTTGTTTATATGCTGAATGGACTTGGAGTTAAAACTAATGTGGACCTTGGAAAACTTATGCTTGCTGGGGATTTCATCTGCAAGCATTTAGGACGTCCTACTGGTTCAAAAGCTGCAACTGCATTGAATAAAGTTACTACATGTAATGCCTCCAAACTGTGAGTTACCAAAGCTAGATCATGTATTCGCATGAAAGATAGATGTTTACCCTCTGAGTTGTTACTGTTGTTCATAAGATGTCATGACTTCTTACTTCTTTAGAGCAAATGTATGTTAGTGGTTCCTCTCTGGTGGGTCCTTCATGTAAACAACTCACTGAGAAAGACAGAGCCAGAAAACACAAAGTGTAATGTTGTTCATTTCTGCTTGTTTTTCGAGTCTATTGAGCTCTGCTTTGATTATGTGTTGAACATGTAATCAGGATTGACATTATGAAAATGCATAGTATATCCAAGTTCAACAGCATTGTCATCTTTGATACACATTTTTATAATGAAAGTAAATAAAGAAATTGATGCTTTTCTTTTTCTTGTTTGATTCTTTTTCCATTCTTGTTTCTTTGTAATTTTTTTGTTATAGATTCGAAGATTTTCGATTCAAATTTCTTTATCCTATCTTAGAATTTGGATTTGAGCCTAGCATTACTCAACTCTCAAACTCATACTCAACACGCTTGTCTAAATAAAATTTCTATTTTTTTGTTCATTGCCTATCATATTTTTGGTCTTTGAAAGGTCAGAGCTCAGAGTTTAAACTGAAGTCAAATGCACGTTTCAGTCAATAAACTTCATATTGACTTTAACTTAACCACCATTAACTTTAATATTGGATGCCATTTACTTCATTTCACTACTGTTGATGTAAAAAGTAAAGGACCTGTGCTTAATTTCTCCCTCTCCCCTTTCCCCTTTTTTTATTAAAAAAAGCTAGTAAATTAAGAATCAATTTCTTCTTTATATTGTATGTCCAAGTACTTTCCTGCTCACAGCAAAAATCCAGCATGCAAATGTTATAAGAAGAAATTAAAGATTTTTTCACTACATTTATGAAATAGACATGGACCCCTTCTCCTTTTCTCCCTATCACTGCATTGGGTAATTTGTCTAGTCCTACCAGTATTGCAAATCTTTGCTCTTCTTTGTCATTATTGTCATTGAAGCATGAATCCTTTTACTCAACTACCCCATCAGAAAATAATAGTGAAATTCAGTACTAGTTATAGATAAAATAGAAATTATTGTCCTTTCCAAATGAGCCATTAATACATGATGGTTCATTTCATTAAAGATACTCAAAGGGGTCTCTCTGAGTGAAGAACTTTGCTTTAAATGACATCTTTGTCGTGTACATTTATGCTTGCTGTGATATTCTGTTGCACAGAAAGTGACTTGACATGCTCGTGAGTCGATTCTATAATATTGTTGCCTTTGTTAGAGTATGCTTTCTTTCCTCCAACCACTATACTTGATGGTAACAATTAACAAAATTGTCATTTCTTTTGAAAATAAACTTTTCAACTCTTACCCCTGTCCCATGCATCCATTTTAGGACACCGGTTCTATACTAAATGTTATTTTATCCACAGTTGTCTGAGTTTAGGAGGTCATGTAAGAATATAACCACACATTCCTAAAATACACTTGTTGTGACTAACCCAATTTTTAAAAGCCTAACTAGTTTAGCTACATTGAAAATTTGATCACTTTCTTCAAAATTTACCATTCACAAATAGTATTTAAGTAAGTTTTTAAAATGTATGTTATTGACGATCTTCATGTGTTTGGTGTATTTGTATATACATGTATTTAAAGATTTGACTTTGTAAGACACTTTCAACGAGAACCTTGAGATTATGAATATTTCAAAAAGATCGTTGACTCTATCAAATTTTACTCATTAATCATTTAAAAACATGGTAGGGACTCAAGTGATAGTTAAATATAGTAAGTTGTTACATATAGGGGCAGAAGTGATAGTAAGTGGTTAAATTTGGATACCAACTTGATATAATTTAATATAGTGAGGATCTTTTCAAAATATTCATAATCTCAAAGACTTATTTGAGAGTATCTTACAAAGTTAGTGACTAAGGTACCGTTTGACCATGTTTTTTTCGGTCTAAAAGCTACTTTAAAACAAAGTTAAAATACCTTTAAGAAAAAAGTTAAAGCTGTTTGGTTTCTTTATTTTTTTTTTTGTCCTAAAGTTACTTTTAAGTTAAAAGGTGTTTGACAAAATATTGTACAAAACTTTGAATTTATTATTTTTTTGGTGGTGTCCGGGGTTCGAACCCGGGACCTTGCATATATTTATGCATTGTCTATACATAAAAAACTTTGAATTCATTATTAATTAACCTAATAAATAAAAAATGCTTAAAATATTTTTTGAAGGAAAAAAATGTTTAAAATACAAAAGATATTTTTTTTACAAATACTATATTTACTCAATGACGTTTATTTTGTGTAACATGAATACAAATTTGTATCATCATATAAAGGACTTGTTAAATATTTGAATAGGAGAAATAATTTAAGGAGGCTCAAATAATAACATAAATAATATCAAAGTAGTTTGGAAAATTAAAAACATAAATCATCTTGTTTAAAAAAAACGTAAATCATCACAAACTCAAACATTTATACTCTCCATCAACGCAACTCCTATTTGATTTCTAACTCTATTCATGTAGTCTCCATCTTGTACTCTTCCTAGATTATATGAACCGATTTCTTCATTTATATTGTTTTCTTCGTCACGCTCAATCATATATTCAGAGATAACATCACATTTATTAAACTCTTCATCTTCAACTCCACACATTCGAATAAAGTTGTGGAGTAAAAAATATATCTATAATATGTATATGGTGTGTATATAAAGAGAATAGTTTGTTTTCTCTTTTTCAATTATAATGTATAACAAATTTTGTTATAAGAATACCATATTTTTGGTGTCATTTAAAAAGATAAGAATTTATATTATATGATATTATATTTGTTATATTGTTGGTGTCATTGAAAAAGATATGTTTAGTTTTTTTAATAAGAAAAAGATATGCATAGTTTGTTATTCCCTCTGTCCCTTTTTAAGCGTCTTTTTAGAAAATTAACACCAAAATAGTGATGTGTATTTTTGCACATTTTCTTCCTTTTATACCCTCATTTTAATCCACCAATAAATTTCTATTTTTTTTTGCATACACTTTATCTTTCAATAAATTTAATATGTTATCTTTCTCTAGTAGCAAACAATTGTCAGTTTTTAACTTTGTTTAAAAAAAACCAAACAAACTTTGTTTAAAAAAACAAACTTTAGTTTTCCAAACAGATATCATTAGTTAGTTTTATTGAAAAGGATAAAAGTAATTGATAAAAGGTATAATTGACAAATCGTACACTTAAAATACCAAAAAGACAGTTAAATAAGAACGAAACATTCACCCTAAAAAGACACTTAAAGAGGAACGGATGGAGTACAATATAAATGTGTAAAATATATATAAGTATAATATTTTTAGGCATCTATACTTGTACTTTTAATTAAAATCAAAATTTTATAAAATAATTATACGCATTAACGTAACAAAAAACATACATACGGACATAAAGTATTACTCTAAACGCTAATGTGTGTGTATATTTGTGAGGTTGAAGAAAGGGGATAAAAATATTTGGTGTCATTCAACGACGACATGAATAAAAATATTTGTGAGGTTGTGATAGTTAAACGATATTAAAATTAAATATATAAGTGATAAAAAGATAATAAAATTCCTTCAAAAAATAGATTATAAAATTAAATGGACCCTCCTTCAAAAAAAATTATATGGACCAGTTCAAAAAATAAAATAAAATAAAATGGAAGAAAAAAACAAATTGAAATATAATATTAAAAAATAAAAGAAAAGGTTGCCAACGTGAGTTGAAGAGAGGTGCTTGTGAAATAAATTGGGGAGAAGTAGTGTTTTGAAGTTGCATTCAACATCTTTTGGTTAGAGCTCATTTCATTCAATTTTATGCATTCTAAGAAAAGTACTTTTTTTTGAATGTACTTTATTGATATTGTGTTTAGCCTAGGTTCTTCTTAAAAATGTAGAGAAGCTGGAAAAAAAAACCGGACCAAACGGTACCTTGATGGTTTAGTCGATAAATTTGTCATGAACGAGATTTAAAATTGTGGTTGCATCTCGAGTTAATACTATAGAGAATTGCTATCAAATGCACAACGAAGTTACTGTATTTTCAAAACCTTGGTCTTAGAAAGGTATTTGAGAAGGACTTGGAAACACTGGTAAACGCACGTACGAGTAGCCATTTAGAAGCTACGTTTGGATTGTCAATGAGTTTGGAAAAATTATGGTACGGTTGTGCTTTGGTTTTGTTGAAGCTTCAAAATTGGCTTACCCTTATTTCGTTAATCTCAGCCTCAATCTAAGCATGCATTGTATTTTGTTTATTTTAACAAATTATGGTGAAACTTAAGCAGGTTATTCATGCATGTAAAAGAATTGTAGGTCTGTCTTGGTAACTATGCTATTGGTGCGAAGCATTCATAACTTTGTCAATGACTAACTACTTCTGCTAAAGAATTGGACTAACCATCTTTAACAAAGTCTCTCCTTACAACTACCTTATTTCGTCCCCAAGGTTCAAATCGGATAATTATAGCTTAAAATGTAACGTTTTCAATAATAAATTTGCTTGGAATTGACACTGATATATTTTTCAGTGCATTAATTCTCAAATTTGGCTGTTTGTGGAGAGTTCTCCATGATTCTGATGCATTTGCAGCCAAATAGAAAATTGTTTACCCTGCACAAATTAAATGATGAAGGACGAAATATCTGCTCTCCAAATAATGGTATATTCTGTACCCCAAATAATTATTGCATCTTCTCTACCAGGGTAAGAAAGAAATCCTTTTTCACCAAAAAAAAGGAAATTTTTTAATAAAAAACCTATTACCATTTTTTTATCAAATACTCTAATGACGTCGTCGGTCACACACTTTAAGTATGGAGAAGGGAAGAGTCTCAAATTCAAACTGAGACTCTTGTGTATGAACGTACTTGCAACTACCAAGTACTTGCAACACAATCATAGTTCCTTGTAAAGGGTAAAAAAAACCAAACACTATATTTTGCTGTCACTTGCAAATTATTACCCTTTTGTGTGCAAAAGCATACAATATATTCATTGTAATTTCTTTTCTTTTTATCTTCAATTGGGAAAAAAATTAAGTTGAAGCTTTAAACATGCTAGAACATGTTTTTTTGCTACTAAATTGAAGCTTTAAACATTACAAATAGCTTAATTTAATTGCTACTAAAATAATCACATAAAAGTGGTGATTTGAGTGATATTTATACCTACATATACATATTAATTATACAAACATTATTCATTTTTACTCCCACCTCATAGTGGTGGATGTGTGGCTGGCATATAGGCAGAATTCAAAAATATTGAAATTAAAGTGGGGCCTAAATCATAATCACCAAAGAAAAATTAATACGACTAGACTGCTGAGGGCATTTGATTCTTAGCTTCATCATTAAAAGTGTTGATGTAGGTTGAAAAATGTTATGCACATCCATGGCTCACCAATTCATTTCATCCCAAGAATCATTTTTTATATATAGGACACCTTTTAGGAAAAATATATCGATGATTTTGTCAAAAATAAAATAAAATATCGATGATATATTATATGTTGAAATGAATTATGGTCCCCCACCAAACATTTATACGTATGCTGCCACAAACCTCAGCACTTTATGCAGAGGTTTAATTTTGAGCTGCAGAGAAAAAAATCAAATTTTCCACAGTGATATAGACGAGGTACAGTGGTTATGTACCAAACTAAAAGTTAAACTAATATTCAGATAATTTTCTTCAAAATATATTAATATTTGGATAATCACATATTTAAGACAGCTACCACTACTAGAAAAAATATAAATTAAGGAGAGAAATTAATATAAGAAAAATATAAAAATTGTCTCTAGTTCAATAAATTTTGTGACAAAGAAGTTAACAATAAAATTTCTTTTTTCCCCAACTAATTTGTGTAATCAATTCTATTCTTTCAGTAGAGGAATTTAGTTATTCAAATTCAAGCAGCAAAATAATTCTTAGTTAATATAAAAACTTGTATCAATGTTTTGCTCATATAGATAAAATTTAAGGTAATAAACATAATTGGTGTTGTAATAAAGTAGTAGCATGCATTCATCCTAACAGAAAAGCAAAATCAATTCAAGAGAAACACAAACTAGTAAATCATTTTAAAATTAAAATAAATTCATAATGTATTGCATGAGGAGTTATAATGCAATGTTTATTTTTATTTTTTTACAGCAATACAAATGTTCATGATTAGATGCATTATTGTGATTTACATATGGGGAAACCATGCACTGTTTCTTCTATAATCCTACAAACCTTAGCTAGATATAGAAAATCTGACGTATCTATGGGAATCTTGGAAGAAACCTAATGATCATAGGACAAAGGAAGCATGCCAAGTTAACAACCCCATTAATTGATAACTGCCATTCATCCATGTTCAAGATTTATTTAAACACTCATCATATAGTATAAGATTTCAACAAAAATATAAATATAGTTACTTAAACTATATTCTCTCATCATCAATATTATATTATATATAATCTCAAACCTAAATCTTCATGTACATCTATAATATAAATTAACTTAGCAAAAAGACTTATACAACCCAAAAAATGCTTACAAAATGTAATATATAAAGAGACAGAAATTAAGAGAACAGAAAGATTGAGGACAGAAATGGTTGTGGATTTGTTGTCTCTACAGGTAACAACTTATCTGTTGTGTAGAGGGTTTGGACCAGTGTAGACTTTCCTCTTTTCATCACCAAAAACTTGATCTCCATTTTTGTTTGCATTGTTTCCTTCATGGAATCTAGATGATGATGATGATGATTTGAATGAACCACCTTTGAATCTGTCAAATCTTGCTTTATTACCAGTTAATGCTGCAGCTTCACATGGAGCAATATTGCTTAATAGTAAGAGTAGAATCAAAAGAAGTAGAAGAAGAATAACAAAACATAGTTTTTGGTTTTTTCTCTTTACACTAATCATGGCATGGAAAAAAAAGTACTACACAAATTCTATACTTTGTATGTGACTTGTTGTGCCTTTGTGGTTGAGTGATAAAGGAAGGAAATGAAGGCTTTTGGTTTTGGTTATGAAATCAAGAAAAAAGAAAGACTTTTGAGTATCTTTTTGTTTAGGAGAGCATAGGAATTTGGAAATGAAGAAAGTCAATGGAAGGAGAGAGGCTAAAAATGCATAGAACTTGGTGCTTGCTTAGTATATAGAAAATGTTTGTTACAAATTTCAGAGCCAAGTTTTTTTTGTTTGATGAGGAAAAATACATTAAACTTTAGGCTCTTTAGGCAGAGACAAACACTAGCAACAGTGAAAGAAAACAAAACAACTGAGAGAAGGAAAGAGAATGAGAGAGAGATGGTTTTGGTATAGAGTCAATAAAAGTGTAATAAGAGAAGGAAGACATAATGAGAAATGGTTTTTCATTTTGAAATACTAGTCAAGTTTTTAGAAGACAGTGTTATTGTAGTTACATCTAAATCACAAATGTGTAAAACCGTAAACTCAAAAAAAATTATCCGAAGACATTACAATACAACTCTCAAGTTAACGACGATCTTAAATTTGTTTTTCCATTTTTCCCTCTTGTTATTTCTATTTTTGATCAATAAATTTTGTTTTTGTTGCTTAAAAAAAGAGAGAAGTGGATTTTGAGTTTCTTATTAAATTGAAATCTTTTGCAGCAAGGGTCCTTAATTTGGTCTAGGGTCATGTGAAATTAATCATTTTGTTAGTTTACTTTTTTTTCCGGCCAAATACCTCTCTGGGTCCTTTAAGTTTTACGTTTGTTTCACATAGGTCTTTTAAGTTTCCAAGGTTTCAGACAGGTCCTTTAAGTTTCGAGTTTGTTTCGGATAGGTCCTTTAAGTTTATAAGGTTTCAGATAGGTCCTTTAAGTTTCGAGTTTGTTTCAGATAGGTCCTATAACTTTGGCTTAACAAAGGTTGATAGAAAAGACCTATATGAAACAAACTCTAAACTTAAAGGACCTATCTGAAACCTTATAAACTTAAATGACCTATCTGAAACAAACTCAAAACTTAAAGGACTTATATGTAGGCTTAGAAACTTAAAGGATCTATCTGAAACAAACATGAAACTTAAAGGACCCGGGGAAGTATTTGAAACTTTTTTTTCCCTCATTCTCATCCACACACTATTTTTATTTTTGAAATGGTTCTCATATACTATGCACTATTGTGCTATGAGAAACAGTGCATTCTCTAATGAGAATGTCTTTTGGTCACTATTCTTTAGTCCCCTAGAAGAAGCTATGCCCAAAAAGGAAAAGATGATTTGTGGTCTTACTCAATGGCAGACGAAATCTGGATTGAAAACTGATGTTATATATATGCTCAATGCACTATTTTATACATGTATGTTTTTGTTTTCTATCAGAATGTGATTATTTTCTACATATTTCATGTGTATGTATGCCATATATAAATATATAAGGACAAATATATAGTATAATTGCAAATCTAATTCTTTTTTTGTTGTTGTAAATTTGTAATAATTGAATCTAACTAGTACAATAGCTGTCATTGATGATGGAAGCATGGATACACACTCAATGATTCAATTCGTTACACCTAGATGCAGAATATGATTATAGAAACTGGCTGATTACAAACATTTAACTAATTGTAAGTAAGATATTATCGCCTGCAGTAACTTTATATTTTGGCATTGATTAGTAGCAGCTTGATGGGATTAGAGTCATTTGACTATTTGAGTCAATTTTTATATGTGGACTAATATATACTCCCTCCGTCCCTTAATGTAGGCATCCATTGCCTTTTTCACATTTCTTAAGAAATGTTGCTAGTGTAATTAATGTCTCTGTTTTGTGTGTTAATATTACCAAATTGTCCTTTGTTTGTATGTGTATTAAATTTGACTTTTCATATTTCAAGATAAGTTGGTAGTATTAATTAGGGATATGTTTAGGAAAAAAATAATAAATGCATCTAATAATGTGAAAAGGGATTTACATTTAGGGACAAAAATAAAGTCAAATCGAGACTTACATATTTGGCGGAGGAAGGTATCTGTTTTGGTCAAAGATGTCGGAAGCAATTACTATAAGAAAAGAAAATGAGTCACCTCCAATTAAAAGTTTGTATAAAAATCTTAGAAAGAAAAAAAAACAATTTTGTATAAAAATTGTCTTCTTCTCTTACTATATCCACGGCGGAGACATTCATTTTCGGATATTCAAATAGATCTCACATACACACATTACTTATTTATAAATTTTTAATAGTAATATCGAATTAGCATTCAATCCCTTCAATCAACATTTCACAAAAATTTCTTAAATGAGACATACTAACCAACTATCAATAACTTTATATCATTACATTTCAATTTTTAATATTAAAAATATGTATGATTCACTTAAGATTAGGGTCTTAAGTGAGGTCTTAAGTCTTATAAGCATCCAAAAATATTTCTCTGCAATGGAGGTACCTAATAAGTACAAAGACCTTCAAATTTGCGACCTCCCCATTGGGGATGGAGACTCTAATTTTTTTTAACTTAGTATTTGTAGTACTGCCTTACATGAGTGGTTCAATCTCACTGTTCCTGTGGAGGTTTCATTTAAACCATAGTTAAGCGGAAGAAATTATTGATCAGACTTTATTTATCAAATTTCATCTTACTATGGTCCTTCCTTAAAAACCAGAGGGTTAATACAAGAAAATATCGCCTAAATCACGGGACCAATCATATTGTCCTTATTATAGTAGGGGTGGGTGGGGGTAAGGGGGTGGCTCCATATGGATTGATCAAACACAAGAATTAATGGAGTTCGATAAACGCGCAAAAGATCTTAATCTTGATAAGTTTCAATAACATATCAAATGATTTTAGATTTATGTAAACATTTTCATAGATGATCTATATGATATAACATGTAATGTCTGAGACTGACGAGGACGAGGAGTGATTGCTGGTTCACAAGGCATGACAATGAGCAACTCTTAACAGCTCTTGAGAGGGTTCCTGAGGTCGTGCATGTATATGACTTCATGGTTAAGGGAAGACTTATAATAATTGTTTCGTACTACCTATACAAACAAGATGTATCTTTTTGGTAGCCCGTTCCATAATTACTCCATAGTTAAACGTGCTTGAGTTGGAGCAATTTTGGGATGAGTGACATTATGGGAAGTTTCACGAAAAGCGTGCGAGTGGGAACAAAGTACGTTGAAAAGACTTGTGTTGGTTTGTGGGGTTAGTCGACAATACTTAAATGTTACAAGTGGTATCAGAGTCTGGTTTCGATCCAGGGACTTGTGGGTTATGAATCTAGTGGTGGATTTTTATAGAATTTGTACTGTTACAACTTACAATTGTATTGATTAATGTAAAATAACTAGTCTTTACTAAATTACGAGCTTTTAACTTTAGTCCAAAAAAAAGTATTCACTCTTAATCTCTATTTACATTTTATAGGGACTAAAAGTATAAGTATGGAGGACTATATTTTATTAATCTATTTGACTTTGTGTAGTATACAATTATAGATTTTGTGTAATTGTGAATGAAACTTGTATATAATTTAATAATAATATGTATTGAATATATACAATAAAAAATTAATATAATATATTGCACTATACCATTTAATAAGATATGCAGTTATGGTTGAAAAACATTGTATTATATTATATATGCATTAAATATATACAATAAAATATTATATATATATAATTTTATTATTGTTCATTGTGACATTTAATTTTTTGAGGAACATTGTGATATTTATTTTTCTTTTGAATACAAATAAACAATATTCATTCAAATTGATAGAGAAGTTTGATACAAAATTAATTCAATGTTGTTAAAAAATAAAGAAACCTACAAATGTATAATTATATTCAAATGTCTAAAATACAAATGCCTCAAGATCTATAACATTGACGACACCAAAACTATTGATCGGATCTTCACTAGATTGAAATTATACTATCAACCTAAATCAAATGTACACTACATCAAGAGAAGAAAACAAAATAAATAATGCTTCACTAAGACGGTGAAATCACACAAAAAAACAAAAATGAAAGAAAAGTTAAATAGATTGAAAATTACTTATTTACTTAAACGAAGAAAAAAAAACGATTTGGAAAGATGATTTTGGGTCAAATTGATCATATACCACCCATTTGCAATAGATCAAGAAGAAGAAAAAATGGTTTGCAAAAGAGTTAGTGGTGACGTATCTCTTTTCTTAACATTTAATACAGTAAACATTTACTTGTATAAAACAAATATATAATATAATAATTTTCATATAATATTTAAAATATAAAATAAATTATATACAATATCTAAGTGTTTAATATCTATGTTGATGACTATAGATTTTTCATCTTTCATAGAACGAATAAATGTTCTGAAACTCAAAGAATCCAACCTCCTTGGGCGCCCACAGGACCCTAACAATTGTTTTAGAAATTATAGTGTAGATAAAACATAAAATAATTTTGAAAATAAATTGAATTATTCCTCGATTTTGTAATAATAATCTACATGTATGATTAGATTGTTTCTATTTCACTTTTATTATTCATCACATATACAATGCAACATAAATCTCACCTAGTAAAGAGCTCCACCGCGACAACTATTGTAATATGGTCAACAATATACTTTAATTAGTAAAAAATGCTTCCTCCTCGTTTTTTAATGATATTGTATTACATTTCAAAATAATTTTAATTCTTCTTTTCCAATACATTGTCTATATAAACCTATCGATAAACTTGATTTGAAGATTAAATTTTTAACATATCTAAGGTTAGAGGTAAATTTTCTTTTCCATTTTATAAGTCTATTCCCAATGTTTTTGTGCGGTGTTGCAATTTTTTTCATTATGTCTAATAACTTGCAAGCTATGAAAAATTTCCATGTATTCTATTTTTAAATTACTTAGTACTCTTTTACATGATAGTTTTGTGTTGATCACCTCACCTTGAAAGCATTTTTTTCCTACTAACGATGTAATTATATCACGGAATGAAGTAAATTTCTACTCCAATCCTCAAATCGGTCTTTTAGATTTATATATTAATTTTATTTCTTCTTTCGTAACCATTTTTTTCCTTCTATTTCTTCTTTAAAATATGGTATCTCTTCTATCGTGTAATAAGTCATCGCTACCAATTGTAGATTCTACGATACACACAACACCGACGCAAAAAGAAGATATTTCAAACACACACTTAATATTGGTCTTCATGGTCATGAAAATTTATGATAAAAATATTTTAATTTGTTGACGAGAGAATTATAATAATATTTTATATATTTTCTTTGTATTTTTTAAGTAGGTGTTCATTACACACAAATTTTGTTCTTAAAATCCTTGATCTATCATATTGATTACATATTTTGTATTTATCTTTGTGCAGGAACTTCAATTGCACCTACAATGGATGCAGGAACCACCATGTATAAACGAATGAAAAAGCCTGAGGAGAAGAAAATGTAAATTAAAATGCGTGAATTACATGATACTCCTTATCTCATCAATGCATTGTTAGTAGACAGTGTGACTGCAACGAGACGCTTGGAGCATCATATGCTTGAATCAATAGGCATTCAAACAGAGCCTGCAAATAGTTCTCAAGAAGTAGTCCATATTTTATTGACTGGTGCTAAATTTGACTACATCTTTGTTGATTTTGATTTGTCCATAACCAATGGACCCCAGGTATCAACAATTTCTTTATTTTATATTTATTTTTGTTAATTCTGTTTGTCATATTCCGAGCAAATGAGTTAATAGTTAATATCAACATAAAAAAAAGTTAACATCAACATAAAAAAAAGTTAACATCATATTTACGATGGATCTTGGGGTTCAACAAATTAAAGAAAATCCCAACTCAAAGTTCGTTTAAAAAAACTGCATATATATTAACCATTAGAAATACCCTCGTATTATTGACGGTGGGTTTTGAACTCATATCCTATCTAGATCCGAACTTAATGCTTATCAACTAAGTTGATTTTTGTTGGCAATATTCACCTATAATCATACATGAGCGAAATAGATCATTTGTCGTCAACTTTATGAAGCAACCAGATCTGGATAATTATATTATGATTTACAAGAGATAAAGCTTTCTCTCTTTTAATCTAAGTCTGGACACAAGTTGTCAATTTTTTATTTGAATTAATTGAACAATTATTAATAATAATAATTTAATAATCCCCATGGGTTGATCCGATCGTGTAGACTTGGGACCTAGGTGTGTACTCCTCTCTAGGTCTTTGGTCAAAATCATTTAGGTGCCTACAGTTCATGTGGTGGACATGTTCATACAAGACTTTGTTTTGGCTTCAATTGGAGCTCCACTAATTGATGATGGGATTGGTCCTTAAGTTAGTCACAGATTGTAGGTCAGACTTCGAATTTAAATAAATAGTTATAAACAACCCATTTCATGTAATGTTCATAATTACTCTATCATTGTTGCACACACAAAAAAACTACCACTAAAATAAATTGCGGTTGTAATTTATGTAGTTGGTGAGACAGATGCGTGCAATGGGGATACAGAGCAAGATTGTCGGTATGCTAACAAACTTCAATGATCACAATGTGCAAATGTTTCAAGAAGCAAGGGCTAATGCCAGTGTTCCGAAACGTTTGACCAAAGAAAGTTTTGAATTGGTCATTGGAATCCTCCGATACACATGAATCTAATGTTGGTTTTGTGTTATGATCGATTATGTATTTTATAGGAGTGAAATTGAATCTTTGAATTCAAGTAATAAATAAAGTTTGAAATGTATGAGATGAAAAATAAATGTAGTTTTCCTACAATTTGCATTAAAAAAAATGCTTTATATATTGTTTATAACATATTTTTCAATGTTTTAACAAATGTAGTTTGTCATATGCATATTACATATGTATTGTTGGTGTTGGTTATGGCATAACTAATCTTTTTTTTTTTTTTTAAATTTTTTTTAAACATTTTT
>Ga0228711_1002566_pt1 | contig 28014 bp, 25 predicted proteins | sample MedpolnodulmetaG_2_FD_177996 | JGI IMG/M metagenome (GOLD analysis project Ga0228711, IMG submission 177996) | Root nodule microbial communities from Medicago polymorpha collected in Santa Monica, California, United States - brown nodules | ecosystem: Host-associated > Plants > Roots > Nodule... | reverse complement strand
CTTAGCTCATCCAACCAAACCAAGCTTTAATCCATCCTTCCATTTGTTTCTTGTCCTTGAGGCCTCTATGATTCTTGCTTAATCACTAAAAGCATGCATTTGGAAGCTTGATGGAAGAAGATTGAGGAAAGGGGCACCATCCTAGAGAGAAGGAGGAGAGAATTTCTTAATCACAAACCTAGAGAGAGAAAGAGCATGACTAAATGAAATGTTTGTGACCTCCAACACTTATATACTCCTCATGCGCTATTACCAAAATGCCCTTCGTCTTAATCGTGTTTACACCGACACTAATGATTAACTCGTGTTCGACTAGCACCGCATCGTAAACCATTCCTTACCGTAGTGAGTCTCATGAACATTGTTCTCTGGTGCACCTTCGACTGATATAATTCTGATGCTGACGAGCGGGATATTACACTTTTTCTTCTTTTTCCTTGCTTTCTTGAAGAATTCTTCGTGATTCTTCTCTATTTCTTCTTGATTCGTTCTCAAAAGAAGGTTGTAATACCTAGAATTGTTCTTGGTCTGATTTCGTATGGATGATTTCTTGAACCAATGAAGGCATAAAGTGATGGTAGAAGTGAGATTGTTGATGACATAATGGATCTCAAACCACAGGAAACGGAATGACAAGTTTCATTGTTGAAGAAGAAAAAACTACTATGAGGAAGGAGAAAGGGTGTGTCGTGTTCCAATATCCAATTTTTATAGTGACCATATGATTTATTAGATTTAACGGTTGATATTTGATGTACACTTGATGTCAACGGAACAATTTTTTTTTATTAATAAATATAAAAAAATACATAACAAATATTTGTTATTGATAAATAAGATAAATATTTGCTATTGATAAATATAACAAAATACAAGACAACAGATGTATGAAAACAAATTTACATGAAAGTGAACACAATATCTTCATTTATATCTTAGTAAAATTTTATGTTAAATATTCTGTGAATTTTCACTCAGTTGGTAGATATTGCATAATATATGTAGGGGTCGGAGATCAAATCCGACATCCCATTTATTCACATTAACAATTGAATTTTTAACACTAAACAAAAAAATTAATTCATGATAAATTTTAAAAACTATTTTATATTTCTTAGACATTTATCTAGCAGCAAATTGAATTTGCAAAGTTAGGAGTATGAATCGGGTAAAATTGCGCGGCAAACCAAGATTGAAGGAGAAGAATAACACTTGTCCTCTTAACAAACCCGAGGAAACATAGCAAGAATCTAATCACACACAAAAAACGTAAAAACAAAATCTATCTATGTCTCTCTTTTTTCCTAAAATTAAGAAACCATACAACACAGAGAGATTATAGGACTAGTTATTAAGATTTTGCAAAAACCAACAATTTTTTCTTTTTTTCTTTTTTCATTTTTGTTGCATTAAATTCTGAGAAGAACAAACAAAATCTGTTTCTATTCCATCTGAGCTGGCAATTCTGTTCTGTTAACGGCAGAACTTGCGCAGTTCGACCAATAATCCAATGACCGAACAAAAAATATCTTCAGTTATCATTGTTCTTTCTCAAAACCCAGTTTTAATGTTTTTCTTTCCAAAACATAAAACATTTTCATCATTTTTATAAAAAACTTTTTCAAAAAACAAACTGTTTCTGTTCCATTTTTATATTTTTCTCGCAATTCGTTGCGAGAAAAATCATCTTGTTATGGCTCCAAATCTCAACAGTAATAGCAAGGTTTCTTCTTCAGATTCTCTTTTCACCATTTCATCTCCATTTTTACCTTTATTTCAAAATAAGAAAGATCCTGACAAAAAAAAGGATGACAAGGATAAAGGCAAGGATAAAGCTCCATCACCATCTAAGTCCGAGCCTCCGGAAAGTTCTCCGTCACAGTCGCCACCACCACCAAAGTCTCATTCACCGCCTAAAGTTTTACCTCCACCACCGTCACCACCACTACCGTCACCACCACCACCCTCTCCACCACCAAACTCACCTCCACCACCATCACCACCACCTCCATCGTTATCTCCACCTCCAGCTTTACCTCCTCCGCCACCAATGCCAAATGCACAATATTCTGCTTCTGCTTTATCATCTCCTCCTAATTCTCCCCGTAAACAACCACCTCCGTCATTGCCTCCCCCGGAGAAATCCTCTACATCTTCATCATCATCACCGCCATCATCTTCTTCTTCTTCTTCTTCTACGTCCTCGAATGATTCGCCACATAAAGCCATGCATGCAAAATCAGGGAGTTCTCATTCCTCTGGCCACACGCCCGGTGAAATAGCTGCTTATGCCGTTGCAGCAGTTTTGGTTGTCGCCATAGTTGTGGCAGCTGTTTGTTTTGCGTTTAGGAAGAAGAAAACGAAAGGGGATGCACACGTTGGACCTTATATACCACCCCCTGGTAGCTTCCAGATTAAATCAAGTAATTATTTTGTCTCAGTTTTATAGTTATTCATTTCCCTCTTACATTTGAATTTCGCAGTCATGTTTTTAAATTACACAATTGCGATTACACTTTGAATTTTTATATTGCAGTAAAATGCAGGTGTTTGCGGCCAAAGCAGCTGTAATTACAGTTGTGACTTGTGATGTTGTTGCGAAAATATTTATAACCATTATATTGCAGTTGTGGATTGAAATTTAAAACCTTCCCACTTATACCTGCATAAACATCAATGTTATAGACAGTAGACGCATTTTTATATTGTTGTTATGATTTTAAATTACCATTAACAATTCGCGACAAGGTCACACCCTCGTCAGCATTTGTTTTCAATATCAAGTATAGTCTGGTTTTAAATTATCAGACTATACTTCCATGGTTTTAAACTATGGTTGTACTAACAGTCGCATCAGGACCTTTGTTATTGTGGAGAAACACAATCAACTGATCCAGTTCAGCTGAAGTAGTCTTTTTTAAAATCTCTAACTGCGACCATATTATAAAACCTTGGAAGTATAATCTGGTAGCAATTACGGTCACTCATAATCTCATGCTTTCGGTCTGATAACTAAACGCAGTCTGAAATTTAAAACCTTAAACACAATTATTTATGTGTTTCAAGATATATTAAAACATTTTCAGCACTATCCTAAGTTTTTTTATTGATTGCATGGTGTATCCTGATTTAAACCTGATATTGGCTATCAGGTGCTAATGGACATTACTATCTACAGCAACCTTCCCCTGGAAACATCTATGGCAATGTGAACGTTGAAGGACGCAGCACGAAGCACTTGGGAGGAGGAGGCGGTCCTTTAGATCCGGCGCAGCCAATAAGTGCTCAGATAGCTTTTACTTATGACATGGTAATGGAAATAACAAATGCATTTTCTAGTAAAAATGTGATAGGGCAAGGAGGATTTGGGTGTGTTTACAAGGGTTGGCTGCCGGACGGAAAAGAAGTGGCAGTCAAGACTCTTAAGGCTGGTAGTGGGCAGGGAGATAGGGAGTTCAGGGCCGAGGTGGAGATCATTAGCCGTGTTCATCATCGGCATTTGGTATCGTTGGCTGGTTATTGTATATCTGAGGAGCAAAGAGTGCTTATCTACGAGTTTGTTCCTAATGGAAATCTTCATCATCACTTGCATGGTAATGTGAGTTTCCCTTTATTTTCCTTACAAAAATTAAGAAAATAGAGTTTATATATGTTCGAAAGCTGCCTTAGTTGGTTGCTGCCCACCCTAAGTTTGGACCGATTTGTTGTAATCTTATGCATCTTTATTGTGTTGGGTGTGTGAGGATGAGTATAGTCTCACGTCGTTTAGAGTTGTCATAAATAGTCTGGTAGTTCTCATCTTACAAATCGGTTTTGTGAGATTGAGTTAGTCATTTAGCCTAAATTATAATATATATTTTTCTTGTCATTGTTGTTGTATATATTTTTCTCTATATGTGATTTGGTGCTTTATATGTGTGTTATTGCAGGAAGTGGAATGCCAGTGTTGGCTTGGGACAAGAGGCTAAAGATAGCTATTGGTGCTGCAAAAGGCCTGGCATATCTGCATGAGGACTGTAAGTTTATTTTGCAGTTTTATTATTGGATCACATGTTTTTATAGTTGAATACATATATGATTTTTAAAATTTACTTAGAAAAACTGAATTGCATAATTAATATGATACGTTTGCATTTTGTATGAATAACTAAAGTATTTTATGTATCTCTAGGCAGCCAAAAGATTATTCACAGAGATATTAAATCCGCCAACATACTATTGGATGATGCTTTTGAAGCACAGGTATATATATGCACACCTTGTTTTGTTGTATTTTTTTTAATCAAAACATAATCGCTCCAAATGCGAATTCTTGAATCTTGATGCAAATTGTTAATTCACCCTTGTTTTTAACAAAGGTTGCAGATTTTGGACTTGCAAAGCTAGCTGATGCTGCCAATACGCATGTATCAACCAGGGTTATGGGTACCTTTGGGTAGGATTCTATGACTCTTAACATAAATAATAGACACTAATGTATATAGTCCTTTAAAGAGGTGTACATTAGAAAATAAATTGGATTGGAAATTTTAACAACTGAATATTTTGTCATACATATGCAAGTATTTTACTACAACGTCAACAGTTTATTTTTAAAATGGGACATAAATTTTCTAGTTTGAAGAAGGAAATACATTTTCAAGTGAGTTAATTCAATTGTTTTCACCAATATATTTGGTTATGGTAACAATTTTAATTCAGATAACTGTCACAGTCGCAATCCTAGATATTGCGAAGAATCACAGTCAAATACGATAGATGCACACCTTAACTGCAGCCATGGAGATATCACACAGTCCAGGTCATGGTTGCGGACCTTTACTTCAAAACATTTTGCTGAACCATCAAGTAAAAAAAAACTTTGTTAATGTTTTGGGTTAGCAAGTTTAATTTCACACATAACGTAATGCTTCTTTAAAGATAAGATAAATTTCAATGAGATCCTGGCTCAAGTTATCTTGGATCCATAGATATATAGTTTAATAATATATATTTGCCACAAAACCTTCTCTACTGATGCCTTATGAAATTGCTACACTAATAAACAAACTCTTTATGGCTTCTATTTGCAGGTACATGGCTCCAGAGTACGCAACAAGCGGAAAATTAACGGATAGATCAGATGTTTTCTCATTTGGGGTTGTCCTCCTTGAGCTTGTAACCGGAAGAAAACCAGTTGACGAAAGTAGGCCTTTGGGAGATGAGAGTTTGGTTGAGTGGGTAAGAAACTACACCCTTATTTTTTTTTTCTTCTTCTGAAGTTATACATAAGCATTTAAGAGACTGTTTGGGAGAGTCTGTGAAAACAACTTATGAGCTATGACACCTCCATAAGTTGTTTTCAGCTCATTTCTACTTTGTTCAAATATATTTGTATAAACACTAGTATTATGTTTTTCTTATGAGATTGTCCCGTGTCCACAGGCTCGACCACAACTTATCCATGCTTTTGAGACGCGTGAGTTTGGTGAATTAGTAGACCCGAGACTAGAAAAACACTATGTGGAGAGTGAAATGTTCAGAATGATAGAGGCAGCTGCAGCATGTGTTCGCCACTCAGCTCCTAAACGACCTCGTATGTCTAAGGTGATTATAATGTATGTTTCAATTAGTGTATGTTTGATTTCACGGTGGAAAAAGAATGACAAGATTGATTATATCTTAAAACCTCAATTTGGCCAGATGAAAAACATTTAAGCGTAAATCACATTACTTCAGACTTAATAAGCTTGTTCTTGAATGTCTAATATCATATAGTTGCATGATATAATTCCAGGTGGTAAGAGCATTAGACACTGGAGATGAAGTCTTCGATTTATCAAACGGGGTGAAATATGGTCAGAGCACTGTTTATGATTCTGGACAGTATGACAAAGACATCATGCTATTCAGGATGATGGGCAATGGCAGCTATATTGATTCTGAATTATCAATATACAGTGGAGAATCTAGTGTTTCAAGAGAACATTTGAGATCCCATCATGCATGGATACACAGTGGTTCGAGTACCGAATCAGAATCAAGAGCTTTCAATAAGCATAGAAACAGTGCTGAATAAGAAAAAAGAACTGCATAATTTGACACTCAACAAATAGGCACAATCAAGTTGGAGTAATGAATTTCACAGAATTCTCCTACTGGAGGCCTTGAATTGCAGGATCATAACACAGCATGCTTTTGGACTGGTAAGAATTTGAGCTAGAATCAATACTGTATAAAAGCATTACTTAAACTCTTTCCTCCCTCCAATTTTTGTTCTATTCAGTTTCCCGTTTCGTTTATTAATATTAGGGGATGATGGCAGCGTGTAAAAAGATAAGTTTTTGAGGTTACTCATTAATCATTAGTAATAGAGATCTCTTACTGTTGTTGGATTCAGAAGATTTGAAATTCTTAAATGTATATTAGGTGTACAGAGTTAATCAAATTATAAGTAGTTTTTATAGTGATAAGGTGGCCTATTTTCGATTCTAAATTCCGCCATATTTTTTAGTTCGGCGTCTTTTTGCAATTTTAGCAGGCTCACAAGCAATAAAAGATCAATCATACAATACAGCTTTGTAGCATAATCTTTGTAAGGAAATTATCGATTGCTGGTCATAAACCCAAGAAAAAATGGATATTCAATTTATGTTTCCAGTCCAACTTTTTCTATGAAGTTGTGTGTTACTATTTACAGATAATGACCAATTTTTCAGCCAACGAGTTTATAGATAATAACGACACCATCATTTTCCTCGACTTCTTAATTGCTTTGTCTATGATTACCTTGTTTTCTGCATCAAATACTCTTTGAGTTTCTTCGGCTGAATATCTTGCGCAATTGCCTGTGGGACAAAATTTAACCTCATTACAATAGAAAGGGCATCTTACGAACTTACGGGTGGGATAGAGAATCAATGCTTTCAGGGTGATAGTTTTGATCGACCTAGTCTTTAAATATGGAGGTTACATTTAGTTTCCATGAATGAAACCTCTAGTTTCTCAATATTGTCTACGGCTTTGTTTGGTAAAATATAGAAGATAAGCTTGTTGATAATGAATGAAATTATAGTAGGTAGTGGATAAGCAATATATTCAATTTGAAGTGTTCGGATAATTAAATTAGTCATTGAACTAACTGATAAATACAAAATGACTTAAGAATATATTTTTAATTAATATTTAAAAAATTTCAATTAAGATAGTGAGGGTAAAAATGATCCGTTGTAAGCTATAAGCTCAAATGCTACTTGAAGTGGCATCTCAAAAATTGTTATAAGTTTGTGAAGAAAAAAAAAAGCGCTTTAAGATCGTAAGTAAAGATATTTTGATCATACGAACTCATATTCTAAAAGCTATTTGTTACAAGCTAGCGGGTTTGTCTCGCCAAACATAGCCTAATCATTCTTTGGAAGGAAGGTACAAGTGGACTTCCTGTCTAATTGAAATACTAAAACTGGAACATGAAAAGTGTGATTTGGTGTGGGATTCTAGAACCAAGATAAAACCAAACTAGCTCATGATTTTTCATGGCGATTCTTATTTATAGTATATTTATGAACTTAAATATTAGGATTTAGACCCTTACCTCAACCATAATAATGTTCAAAACTTTTCCATCAAATGTGGTCATGTTTGCACTTAACACATGCAGTCCAAATGAATCCATTGCTTCCATCAACCTTGAAAACACACCTTGCTTCTGTTCACAGGACAACTTAATCATGAAATCTTTTCTGGCGATATGATTCACTTCTACTTGCAACTAAGAAAATGTTAAAAGATTATATTAGGTCTCCAATAAAAGAAGCAATAAAATTCAGTTTCATGATCTGTGACATAGTAAAAAAACAACGAAACTGTTATTATGCACAATTTATGTACCTCCATCCGTGGCTTTCTAGTGGAATCGGACGGACTTTGATTGAGATCAGTCAGAGGTAGGTTTTTGGTTCCTTCTGCAAGATCTTTGTCTTTTTGCACTCTTATTTCTAGTGTACTCTTCCCACAGTCCTCGACTTCTAAAGCCTTGACCTCTTCTTGAAGTTCTATCTCTTGCCTCTGCAATTCCATTATATATTCAATCGCATCCTCAAGAATTGCTACTCTGTCCATCTGCCAAAATTGAGAGGATTAGATACCTAGTGCATGTTCAGATCAACAGTGAATTTGACGATATAGAGCTGACACCGTAATTTTGTTGAAGCTTCAAAGTATAACTTTTACCAAAGTCGTGGTGGTCCAATGTAATTCTGGCAAACTCACCGTCAACCAAACAGGCACTTGTGAAAAGTATTACATTCATGCTATTTGAGTTAAACAATTTAGATATACCTTAGTTATATTAGGGACAAGAGACCTTAGAGTAAAGAGCCCTTGTTTTATTCTGTTCCTCCTATTTCTCTCTGTGATAAGATTTTTAGCATGATACACTTTCTCTTGAGGCTCCTTAACAGTATTTTCTTTATCTTCTTCGCCATTTCCACAATCGACACTCGAACCAGACCGACGTTTCACTGAAATTTTATTGCGTTTTTGGCTTTTAAGTGGTTGATTCAAATATTCAAGCGGAATCAAGCAACCATAGTTTGAATCAAATGGTAAGTGCTCAGTTGAAGGATTAGATTTCATGAAGTGTCCGTCAATGCTAGGATTGCAGTTCATGTTAGTGTAGCTATGTGCTATCGCTTCTTGCTTTATAGAGACACAACAGTGTGCTGATATGAACTTCATGGTATTTACATCTTCTGGGATCTGAGAAAGATAAACACTTGATTAATTTTAAAATTTATAATCATTTTAGAACAGAAGGTAATGCCAATAAGTACTAAGATTTGTATCTTACATGCTTTGCAGTGAAAAGCTCAACAAGACCACCAATAATAGGGATTAAAACTTGAGTTCGAACCGAGTCCTGTCAAAACATTAACAGTTAAAAATCAATTATATAATAAACACTTATGATATAAGTTCTTAATTAAGCTGATTTCCACACAAAAATTAATTTACCTCATGGATAAGCCATCTTGGTTGTTGTGATATTACAACCTCTGCATGGACACTGCAGATCAAATACTTTTCTTTAGTCTTTCCTTTCAATGGTTAAATTAATATAGAAAATTAATATTCAATACAAACAATTAAAGAGAGAAAGAGTAAGACCTAGAATAAAGAGACATTGTAAAAGGAAGCTTGGCAAGAGCCTCACAAGTCTTGGTTTTAACTGGATGATGAGAAAGGGTATCCCTACAAATTGAAGCCAAATGATATTCCTCACTCATTTCCTCTTTCAACTTCACCTTCTCAATGTTTCCACCACAACAGCAACAACCTAACCACTCAATAAACCTACACAAGAGAAAAATTGGATCAAAGAGACGATTTACCTATGAAGTACAGACTCAAACACGGACACTATACACGACACGGACATGATCATGGACATGTCGACACCAATAATAACTTGAAAAAATGACACCAGAACATGTCTAATCCGAGCAGTATCTGTGTTTCATAGCAATTTACAAAAACAAAATAGGTTTTAGTACCTAGTTGGATCATTTCCATATTTCCAAACAACAACATAATCCCAAGCTTTGGTCTCAACAAAGGGTCTAAGAAATTCAACAACACCCATAATAAAACTCTTTGTTTCCTCCTTTGAATGCAACTTAATAATTTTTCAGTGTGGCTTTTATACATACACCTTTATAGCTGTCCCTTATTAACAGATTTTATCTCCTGATTTGAAGCACATGGTACACGAAAAGTTTGTTAATCAATTAGGAAGACTTATGTACGTAATCAGTACTACCATATCTTTGTGACAGTGAGAATATTGCACCTGTCCGGAATTTTGGGACCACAAGTTGTTTTTGACTAAGGTCGTATTTAGATAAACAACTTATTTATAGCTTATAACACAAATGCTTATTATAATAAGCACTTATACATGAGCTTATATAAGCTACTTTTATAGTAAAAAGTTTCTTTTATGGTGTCTATAGTAAAAGATAAAATTAAATTGTTTTTGTATATGTTATAAGTTGCTTTCCCTGGCTATAACTTATGAAAATAAGCTGAATAAGAGTAGGAAAAATGTCATAATATAAATAAGTTTTCTTAAACGGTTTCACAAGAATTGCAAAATACTAGCAATAACCATCCAAAATTTGCATTGAAAGCAACCTATAATTTTTTTGAAGAAATCAAAATGAAATATATTATAAACGACGGCCAATCTTCACGGCACAAGGTGTACCACTGGAGACAGCCAAGAAATATAGTATTTGTTCATCATGAGCAAACAAAAATCAGCCAATGCCCGCACAAAGGAAAGGAGCTTGACACCAATCATGAAAACAATAAGGAAATACAGTAAATTTAGCCTTAAAGCACCAAAAAGAGAAGTTTAATAGCCTCCAACAGTTGATAATGAGAACGTTCTTGTCCACGAAAAATATCGTGTCATTCATTTCTTTCCATAACACCCACACAGTTGCAACCCATAATTATTATATATTCTCTTTTTTCTTACATTTTACATTTTAAAATGTTTTTCCTCAATTAGGCTATATTTTAGGTTAATTTTAATTAAAACAATTGAGTTTAAAATTATTTTTGTTCAGATATGCATCGAGCCATCTCATGTTCTTTAACTAGGACACTCCAATGCTGCTTCAAGAAGAAGACTCTTCAAGCACATCTTTGAGTGAGTTGAGCAAATCTTATCTTATCTTATGTGAGTACAATTCCAAATAAAAATGGTTGGAGGCACAGATATATTAAATTTTGAGATTATGCTTAAGAAAGTCATTATATTTAACAAACCCATTGCTTCTTCTAGTTTTTTTTTTTTACTTTTCTTCCAAACAATTGTTGCCTAACTTTAAGCCACGTGAAACAAAAAGCGTAAGAGAGGTTAGGATCGTTTTGCAGGGGAGTGGTACATCCATATCTTCATTTTTGTTATTTTATGTTGTTCAGAATATTAATTTCAACGGCCACGGTACATATATTTTTATCCTGGCTACATTTCAGACTTCAGAGTGTGTCCTACAAAATAATGAGATGTGTGCTATTAATACCTTATCTAATTTATCTGAAACTATATACTAGACTACTAGAACTATGCCATTGATGTCAAGACTATAGAATTCCTGACGGTTAGAGCTAGGAGTATGAACTATAAATGGTCACTCCCAATTTCTTCTTGCAACAAGTATCATATCATATATTGGACAAATCACAAATGCTACACCTTTTAGAGTTCAATCAGTGCATGTTCAACACCCCACTAATGTGGAACTAAAATATGGTACTATAGTTACATAGTAAATAATTTTTTAGTAAGATTTTAATTCAAATAAGAAGCATGAGGCAAAAGACAAGCGCTTATGTAGCTTTTGACTTTAGGTTTTGTTGGGTATCTGTATTGGCTTCATTGTTGCTAAAACAAATATTCATGTGTTGATGTTGGAAACAATGCTCCAACATGTTTTGGGCTCTTCTACGATGTTGGATATGATGTTCCAACATCCTGACATGGTTCAGTGTGCCCTGTTTGTGTGGCTTGGTTTTCACACGTTTTATCTTTTTAAGGAAACCACGCTTTATTTCGTGTTCACCAAATATCGTATTTCTGTTCATAATCATCTGGAAGATTTGTTCCTAAAGTATAGACAATATTTTAGGATTCCTTGGTGTTTTATTTGTTACTTGTGCAGCGGGTCACCACTTGGATTTGTTTTGTTCTGAAGCCCATCAAGACTTATTGGTCCATGCTGCTTCAGTATATATTCAAGACTTCAAGACCTAATCAATCATTCAAGCCGTCATTTAAAAGAATAGCTTTTAGGGTTTTGAGTCATGTTATTTGTGTGTCTAATTCTCTTGTATCGTTTTGATGCAAGTCTAAGACTGTGTTTGTTATTTGTGAGTCTTTCTTGTATCGTTTTGATGCTATCAGGTTCAACATCGATAATCAACCTAGTAATGAGAAGAAGGTGAGAGCTGATGAGAAGAATACTTAATACAAGGGGGTCCAATGTCATGAATGTGAAGGATATGGTCATATCAGATCAGAATGTGCCACATTTCTCAAAAGAAAGAAAAGCTTGGTTGTCTTATGGTTTGATAAAGATGACTCAGAAGGAGAAGTGGAGAGTGAATCTTCTAAACATGTCACTGCATTAACTAGTAGAGTTATGTCAGATACAGAGTCATATGATGAAGAGCTAAGTTATGAAGAGTTAGCTGTCTCTTACAATGAACTGGTTGCCAGTAGTACATATATGAGACAGATGCTTGAAAAGAAAGAAAACATCATCAGTCAACTGCACCATGAAAGGAGTGAGAATCTGGCCAAAATTTTCAGAACTCAATGATGAGGTAATACAGCTGAATTCCCAATTGGAGCATATGAAGAAGCAGGTTAAAATGATGACTACATGAACTAATGTGCTGGAGGAAATCCTTGAAGGAAAAGAGAAGCCTAAGAGTACTGGCTTTGATTATAATGCACTAAACAAGAAACAACAAAACAGAAATTTTGCCTATGCTCTAGAAGATTGTGGAATGGTTAGGAAGCATCAGTATGACCAAAGATCTGTAGTTGCTGCAGGAACTGATGACTCTACTATTAATAATCTAATGTTGGAACATTCTAAGGAACATCAGAATTTCAAGATCAAGAAGAAACATATTCCTTGAATTTATCATCATTGTAAGGGAAGAGTTCACATAAGACCATATTGTTTCAAGTTGCATGGACACTCTAAGCAATCTCAACAAAAACCACCCAAGAAGGAGTAGATCCCAAGAGATGTTAATGCTGAGTTAATAGCTCACACCTCCTTAAGAGCATCATCTAAGGAAGACTAATATTTTGACAGTGGGTGCTCTAGAGACATGATTGGAGTTGATAAATACCTTGAAGATGTAAGACCTTATGCTAGCAGCTATGTTACTTTTGGTGATGGAGTTAAAGGAAAAATTCTAGGTATTGGTAACTTGATCAAGCATGGTCTACCTAGGCTTGATAATGTGCTTCTTGTGAAAGGATTAACTACAAATTTGATTAGCATAAGAAATGAGAAGTACATATGAGAGGTACCAGATCTAAAGACAATTGTTACTTGTGGGTATCTCAAGAAGAAGCACACTTATCCACTTGTCTTGTGAGCAGAGAAGAAGAGGTCAAGCTGTGGCATCAAAAACTTGGCCATCTAAACCTGAAAGGGATGAAGAAAGTCATTTCCTTAGAAGTTATCAGAGGGCTACCTGATCTCAGAATTGTTGAAGACAACATATGTGGTGAATGTCAGATTTGTAAACAAACTATAATGTCTCATCCAAGGTTAAAACATCAGGTAACTTCCAAAGTTCTTGAACTTCTGCACATGGATTTGATGGGACCTATGCAAGTTGAGAGCATTGGTGATAAGAGATATGATTTTTATGTTGTTAATGACTTCTCTAGGTTTACTTGGGTAAATTTTAATAGGGAGAAATCATATACCTTTGATGTATTCAAAATTTGTGCACACAACTGCAAAGGGAAAAAGATAGTGTCAATGTAAGGATCAGAAGTGATCATGGGACAGAGTTTGAAAATGCTAAGTTAAATGGATTCTGCTCTTGTGAAGGAATCAAACATGAATTTCCATCCCCTATAACACCTCAGCAAAATGGTGTTGTGGAAAGGAAGAATAGAACCTTACAAGAATCAGCCAGAGTTATGCTTCATGCAAAATATCTGCCTTATCATTTTTGGGCTGAAGCTATGACCACATCCTGTCATATACACAATAGGGTTACTTTGAGGTCTGGCACAACCACAACCTTATATGAGATATGGAAAGGAAGAAAACCTATTGTCAAATACTTACATGTTTTTGGAAGCAAGGGCTACATATTGGAAGACAAAGACCACAGAAGGGAAATGGATCCCAAAAGTGATGAAGGGGTTTTTCTTGGATATTCTACAAATAGCAGAGCTTACAAAGTTTTTAATTCCAGAACTAAGGTTGTCATGGAATCCATCAATGTTTTGATAGATGATGTTTCTGAAGACAGAGTTCCTGATGTTGAATCAGATGTTGGAACATTTGTTCAGGAAACAAATGCACATATCCAAGTAAATGAGTCTGAGTCTGAGAAAGAAGTAACTGAGCAGGCTGAACAAGATCATATATCCACAAGTAAAGGGTCTTCCATCAGGGTTTAGAAGAATCATCCTCAAGAACTCATTATTGGAAATCCTGATCAAAGGATCACTACCAGAAGATCCAATGAAGTTATATCCAATTCTTGTTTTGTGTTTAAGGTTGAACCAAAGAATGTCAAAGAAGCTCTCACTGATGAATTTTGGATTGTAGCAATGCAAAAGGAATTAAATCAGTTCAAGAGAAGTGAAGTGTGGGATTTGGTTCCAAGACCAGAAGGTATGAATGTCATTGGTACAAAATGGATTTACGAGAACAAGTCTGATGAGAATGGAACTGTGACCAGAAATAAGGCAAGATTAGTTTCTCAAAGCTATAAATAAGTAGAAGGGCTGGACTTTGATGAAACTTTTACCTTAGTTGCTAGATTGGAGTCCATAAGACTACTTTTGGGAGTGGTTTGTATACTCAAATTCAAATTGTTCCAGATGGATGTGAAGAGTGCCTTTCTAAATGGTTACTTAAATGAAGAAGTTTATGTTGAGCATCCCAAGGGATTTATAGATCCTAGCTTTCCAAATCATGTTTACAAATTGAAGAAAGCTTTGTATGGCTTGAAGCAGACACCTAGAGCTTGGTATGAGAGACTCACATAGTTTCTTGTCAACCAAAGGTACAAAAAAGGAGGAACAGACAAGACCTTGTTTGTGACAGATGATAATGGAAGACTGATGATATACCGGATCTATGTTGATGGTATTGTTTTTGGTGGGATATCGAATAAGGTGGTTCAACATTTCATTCAGTAAATGAAGTCTGGGTTTGAAATGAGTCTTGTTGGTGAGTTGGCTTACTTTCTTGGTCTTCAAGTCAAGCAAATGGAAAACACCATATTCATCTCTCAGAGTAAGTATGCTAAGAACATAGTGAAGAAATTTGGTATGGAAAATGGTAGTCACAAAAGAACTCCAGCTGCCACTCATTTGAAGTTGTCAGAAGATGATAATGGTGTTGTTGTTGATCAAAGCATGTATAGAAGCATGATTGGAAGTCTATTGTATCTTACTGCAAGCAGACCTGATATCACTTTTGCAGTAGGAGTGTGCACTAGGTATCAAGCTGAACCAAAAATGAGTCACCTCACCCATGTTAAGAGAATTCTGAAGTACATCAATAGTACCAGTGATTATGGCATTTTGTACACTCACAGTGAAAATTCTATGCTAATTGGTTATTGTGATGATGACTGGGAAGGAAGTGAAGATGATAGGAAAAGTACCTCTGTAGGATATTTCTTCTTGGGAAATAATATAATTTCGTGGTTTAATAAGAAACAAAAATGTGTCTCCCTGTCTACTGCTGAAGCTGAGTACATAGCAGCAGGTAACAGTTGTTCACGACTTGTATGGATGAAGGAGATGTTGAAGGAGTATAATGTTGAACAAGATGTTCTAACATAGCAGGACCAAGCACATTGACAATTTGAGTGCAATAAATATTTCCAAGAATCCTATTCAACATAGCAGGACCAAGCACATTGACATACGACATCATTTCATCAGAGATCTTGTTGAGGAAAAGATTGTGAGACTTGAACATGTTGATACAGAGGAACAACTGGCAGACATTTTCACCAAGGCCTTAGATGCTAAGCAGTTTGAAAAATTAAGGGGCAAGTTGAGAATTTGCCTGCATGAGGAAGTATAATGATCTATTGTGTAAGAGATGCTCTGCTACATTCTTTGATTGCATGTCTTTGTTCTGTGGGGTGTGTACTCCTGATTATTTTTATTTTTTTTTGCATATTTTGTGGCTAAAAAGGGGGGAGAAAATTGGTATGCTGGTATCTAGTATGCCCTGATTTTTCCTGATTTTTTTATATGCCTGTGTCAGTGATAGTTAGCCCCTACCTGATTTTTTTTGTGACTGAGTGTCTGTTATTGCATTTATTTTTTTTCAATTATTCTGGTAAGGTATAGTTCTGTTGATGTTATCACTGAAGTTGCAACATCTTGTGTTTAACTGAGAAGTTTTCCCTTAGTCTCTCGGTATTATTCTATGTATGTTCCCTGATTAATGTTCTATTGAATGTTGGAACATTGTTTGTGTGACTTTGAATTTAAGTTTGTATGTTGAATGTTCCCTGTGGATGTTTTAATGAATGCTGGAACATTTTATAGTTGCCTCTGAAGTATTCCTTTATTCGTGCATTATGAGTTTTGGGCTTTCATTCGTATATATGCATGTTCAGGGGGAGTAGTGAAATTATTTGTTTGTGTATTCACTCTTAGGTTGTTATCTTGAGGGGGAGTGATACTATGAAGTGTGCTTGGATCTATTCAAGCTGTGTTAGCAGAATGTGGTGTAGAATGTTGAAACATCTATAGGACAGTGCTTGTATGTATGGAAAATTTATTGTGTTCCCTTGCTGATGTGTTGTTATTTGCTCATGTCTGATGTGGTAAAGGATGTTGGAACTTCTAGATGTTTGCTGCACATTCCTTTTGGGAATTTATTTTTCCTTGTTTGTTACGTGTGTGTAAGGGAATTTATTTTTCCCTTGCTAGTTTAATTGTGAGGCATTGCTTCTTTTTCAATCCGCTGCTGCATGTCTCTGGTTCTGTGTGAAGCATATTTAAGGCATCTCTTTAGATATTTTTTTTAATGTGCTGGCCGTTTCTTCATAGTTATGTGCTCATGGTGATTGAAGAAATGGATGACTATATCTCTTTTCCTTGTATATGTGGCCTCAGTTTGTTTTAGCCAAAAAAAATTCAAAGGGGAGATTGTTTGGTATTTGTATTGGCTTCATTGTTGCTAAAACAAATATCCATATGTTGATGTTGGAAACGATATTCTAACATGGTTCAGTGTGCCCTGTTTGTGTAGCTTGGTTTTCACGCGTTTTATCTTTTTAAGGAAACCACGCTTTATTTGTTTTTCACCAAGTATCGTATTTCTGTTCAAAATCATCTAGAAGATTTGTTCCTAAAGTATAGACAATATTTTAGGATTCCTTGGTGTTTTATTTGTTACTTGTGCAACGGGTTACCACTTGGATTTGTTTTGTTCTGAAGCCCATCAAGACTTATTGGCACATGCTGCTTCAGTATATATTCAAGACTTCCAGACCTAATCAATCATTCAAGCCGTCATTCAAAATAATAGCTTTTAGGGTTTTGAGTCGTGTTATTTGTGTGTTTTCTCTTGTATCGTTTTGATGCAAGTCTAAGACTGTTTTTGTTATTTGTGAGCCTTTCTTGTATCACCTTGGTGCAAGCTTATGTCTGTTTATTGAGTTGTAACTTGTTGCTACACCAAAGCTTTGAAGCAAGGTAGTAGTTTGTGTTTGAAGGTAACTTCATTATTTTGAGTTGTAATCTTATAATCACAGGGGATGTGATTGTTTGTGGGATAGTGAGATGAGATCTCAGATCTAGGAGTTCCTAGGTTGAAATCAAGACGGGTAGGTCCTAGGTCTTAAGTTGTAAACATGATTTGTTGAGAACTTTAGAATAAGGATTACACTAGTGGATTTCCTTCCTGACTTGGTACCTCCCAAAGTAGGTGTGTTTGTCACCGAACTGGGTCAACAAACCTTCTATACCTTTTACTTTCTGTCTTTTATTTTGCGTTTTTATGATTGTTAGCATGATGTTTAAACATTAAACTCAACATCTGTTTTCTGTGTACCTGATGTTGGAACATCGCATAGAACATCTTCTAACTAACGCGCTAGAATTTTCAGGTTTTACTCGAGTGGTCATAGAACTAGATAGCAAGTTAGTGGTGTATTTTATGTCACAAGTCAAAATTGTGAACTATTTTGAAAGTTTGTAGGAAGTTACTTCTTTCTTTACTAAGCGTTAGGTTAAGTTAAGGCTTCAACTCACTTAATCAAAATTAAGAAATCAACTTTTCATGAAACCATTACTAGAGATAACAAAATTTCGTTTCATGCGCGTTTAAATTTACACATAATAAAAAATAAACTTTGTTAAAAAAAACTTGGATTTTTCAAATGTATAACATTAATTAGTTTTTATCATAAAAGATATAATTAACAAGTTGTATTCTTCAGCTGTCAAAACGACAATAGAAACACAAGAGTATAATTGAAAGATAAAAAGGTAACCTAATATTGTGTATCGCATATATAGATATATATCATATACACACACACGTATATATTATAGAAGAAGCCCATTAGATTTATCCCTCTTTAACCGAGTTAACTCAAGTAGTGTAATCACGACTTTGAAAATTATCAAGGCTTACGCCTTTTGTTCTAAAATAAACCATCGTCGGTTGCTTGTTTATTAAGTTACCCCATCATCATGGATTGGAGGGAAGAACATAACCAATCACTTGTTCCTGTTTTATCAAAGAAGAACAATCAATCTACAGAAGTGAACTCAACCTCATTTGCATGCAAAGACATTCCCAATCTCCTATCTTCTTTCGTTGATACCTTTGTTAATTTCTCAGTCAGCGGTCTCTTCCTCCCACCGCCGCCCTCTACAACGACATCGAAGCCTCCCACCCGCCTTCCTTCGTCGCCACGCCTGATCGCTATTGGCGACCTCCACGGCGACCTTGACAAGACAAAGCAAGCGCTGCGCCTTGCCGGCGTAATCGATTCCTCGGACCGCTACATTGGAGGTTCCACCACTGTAGTCCAAGTTGGTGACATCCTCGACCGCGGAGGCGGTGACCTCAAGATTCTTTACATTCTTGAGAAGCTGAAACAAGAAGCCGCACGTTGCGGCGGCAGAATCATAACGATGAACGGAAACCATGAGATCATGAATGTCGAAGGCGACTTCCGTTACGCAACAAAAGTGGTGTTAAGGAATTTAGGGTTTGGTTAGAATGGTTCCCCAAGGTAACAAGATGAAGAGTCTTTGCCATGGTTTGAAACCGCCGAAAGATCCCTTAGAAGGTATTCACGTGGCCTTTAGCGGCGTAAGGAAGGAATTTCATGATGGGCTTAGTGCTAGGGTTGCAGCTTTGAGACCCAATGGCCCGATTTCTGGAAGGTTCTTGTCCCACAATGCTACTGTGTTGGTAGTTGGTGACTCGATTTTCGTCCACGGTGGTTTGCTTCCAGAACACGTTACTTATGGGTTGGAAAAGATCAACGCTGAAGTTAGTGATTGGGTTAAGGGTTCCACCGTGTGTCGGTTTCCACCGTCTTGTTGCCGTGGGAGGAATGCAGTTGTTTGGTTTAAGAAGTTCTCTGAAAAGGTTGAGGCGAAATGTGATTTTTTGACTCTTGATCATGTTCTGGATATGATTCCTAGTGTTAAGAGAATGATCATGGGACATAAGATTCAGAAGAATGGGATTAACGGCGTTTGCGATAACAAGGCTATTCGAATCGATGTGGGTATGTCGAAAGGATGTCGTGGTGCTTTTTCCTGAAGTTTTGGAGATTAATGAGACTTCTGGATTGAGGATATTGTCATTGTATTCACATCGAATCATTTATAACCGAAGAAAAGGGAAACTTCTTCGGGATTTGATGTTGGAAAGCAGAAAGGGTTTGTGTTGTTTAGTTTAAAGTCAAATTTTGCAATAAAATTATAAATTATCTCCTTGATGTTGTTTAGTTAAAAGTAGTTAAACTTAGTTAACTTTTCTTATTGATTGCTTGCATCGCAAGCTTCCTTTTGTAGTATAAATATTAGATTGTATCTCTTCTTTATTCACACCATTCAATACAAGATGATTACCAATCTTAAGAATAACATCATCATTCATCTTGGTATCTGATTAATTCCGGGTCGACTTACTTTATTCACCTTGTAATTGAGGATGAACACATAGACTCATTTAACATAGATTGATATTTTAAATCTACAAAGTGCAGAACCTACAATTGATATTTTAAATCTACAAAGTGCAGAACCTACAAGCTCGGATCCATACCGGATTCTGATTTTTATCCACCATTAACTTTCCCTATGTCTATGACTCTATTCATACAATTGCGGTGTTTTTCGCTATTTATTTTTATGCCAAAAGTAAAAAGCAGAGGAAGAAAAATGTCAGTTTACTTGGGATTCTTAGAGGAGGGAAGTTCTCCGCAAGATGTTCTCCGCAAGGGAGGTATGTTAGCCTCCCTTGCGCTGTACCATACAAAACGGCTGACCTTCTATGCCTCAATACCTACCGAAGGTGTAGGATGGAAGTACTGTGGAGCCCAACATGTTATGAGGATAATGGTATTTTAATTCAAAAGATGATACTTATTAGCCTGGCAAGCAATGATATGCAAATTGCAGTTTGATGGATGGGCTGTATATGTAGTATTATGGCATCATACTGTAAAGTTTTGGTACACCTTTTACCAACTGCTTAATCAATGAAAACATTGTCTTTTAAAATAAAATAAAGAATAGGTACATATAGTAACATATATAGTTTCTGATGCGACACAAATCTTAGATGTTGCAGCATGACATAATTTAAAAAATTTAAAAACTATATAAAGCGGCACCAACAAGCCTCCACGCTATTTATCCATCATAGTAGAGTCTCAGTTTGCTCTGTCAATTCTGATTGGGAAGAGCTTGAAATACACAGCTGAGAGAAGATTCTTCACTAGATGTAAAATCATTCGATGTGGTTACGATGTAGTCATATACGTGAATGAAGATCTCTAACTGATGTTGAATTTCAACTGCACATTAGAATGGTATAGTGATAATCAAAAATACAAGTAGTTTTCATAGTTATATGGTGGCCTATTTTTCAATTGTCAATTCCAGCACTATATGATTGTCAGTTTAGAGTCTTTCTGCAATCATATCAAGCCACACGAAAAATAGATCATTGATTACCAATCATACAATACAACATTGTAGCAAAATCATTGTTAGGAATTAGTCAATTGTTGTTTCTGAATCCAAGAAAAAATTGATATTCAATTTATGTTTCTATTCCAACCTTTTCTTCTGCCTATTTACAGATGATAACCAAGTTGTTATCGGACGATTTCATATAGATAATAACCACTCCACCATTTTCCTCAACTTATTAGTTGCTTTTTCTATCATCAACCGATTTTCTGTATCAAATACTCCCTGAGTTTTGTTGGGGGAATATCCTGCATTTGCCTGTGGAACAAAATTTAATCTCATTACAATAGAAAGGGCTTCCTATCATCCTGTGAATTAACTTGAAGGGTAAGATTAAGATAGAAAATGAATGCTTTCAGAGCAATAGTTTTAATCAATCTAGTCTTTCAATATGGAGGTTACATTTTGGTGTGAGAATCTAGAGCCAATATAACACCAAACTAGCTAATGATTATTCATGGTGATTCTTATTTATAGCATATTTATACACTTCACTGTTATGATTTAAACCCTTGCCTAAACCATTGGAATGGTGACTTTGTCATCAAATGTAGGCAAAAGTATTACATGCATGCTCGAGTTCCACAGTTTAACTACCTTGGTTATAGTAGGTGTAACACCCCGATTTTTAATATTAATTATCGGTATTAATTATAGATAATATTGATCCAGGTTATCAAAACCGGACTGGACTGGCCGGTCCGACCAGTTAAACCGCGAACCGGATCTATGTCCGGTCCGGAAGACGATTATAACCGGACTGATACAGAACCGGTAAGAAAACCGGAAAACCAGACAAAGACCGGAAAAACCGGTCAAAACCGGCGGTTCGGTCGGTTACATAGGTTGGACCGGCTTTGATTCAAAACAACTCTGTCTTCTTCCATTTCATTCAAAACGATTCACGTAACCGGTTATACTATACCACAGATTCAACAGACACTAGCGTGTATACTCGTGCGCCGCACAGGGAAAACTTGTTTGAAAGTAGAAAAAATATACTTTACTCTTGATGTCTAAATTTGTTTTAAATTTGACATAAGGATAATTTTTTTGGTTCACAATTTGACATAAGGATTTGAGAGTGAATGCTATTAATACAAAAGAACAACATATATAAAAATTATTGATATTTTAAACTTTATGCTATAAGTAAATAAATTTGAAGTATCATGGCACAATATGTAATAATAACAGGAACATTAATTTGTCAAAAAAAATAAAAAAAACAGGAACATTAACATAAGTTTTATTTTCTTACAGAACATTAACATAAGTTTTAAAAATGCAATGTTACCTCACCTATCATCCACTTATGTAGTCAAAACAACTCCTTTCAGGGTCCGTTTGGATTGACTTATTTTAGAGCTTATGCAAAACAACTTATGTAAATAAATGAGTTTTATGTATTATTTATAAGCTTGTAAAGGTGTTTTATGAAAAATTAGCTTATAAAAATATAACTTTCGTTAGTGATAACTTATAAATTAACATAAAATCTTATTTATTTGCATAAACTAATTTTGATAAGCTCAAAATTAGTTCAATCCAAACAGAGCCTCAATCCAACAACTTCCGTTTGCTAAATACATATTGGGTTAAATATGTTTTTGGTTCCTATAAAATTGAAAACTTTTAATTTTAGTTTTTACTTAATTTTAGTAGTTTTTTTGGTCTCTAGAAAAAATTTACTTATAAGTTTAGTCCCGGCTAAAACAAAGTTTGTTTAATTATCCTTAAACTCTTAAATTTTTTAACGGTTTTTTGAGGCATTTAAAACACTATGAAATGTTCTTTTACTAAAATTTAGAATTTTTAACATGAAACAAATTAAATATTATTTTTTTAAAACAACAACAGTTAAAGATAAAAGTAACAAAATCTGGATGTAGAAATCAAATTTTGAGATAATTTTTTATGGAGAAAATTTTAGTAAAGTTCTTTACACATCTGCAAAAAATTGTTAAAAAGTTAGGAGTTTAAGCATAAATTAAACAAATTTGAATTAAGTATGGACTAATACTGAGTGCATAATTTTTTTGTAAGGACTAAAAGAACTATTAAAATTAAATAATGACTAAATTTAAAAGGTCTCAATTTTATAAGGATCAAAAACATATCAAACCCGTACATATTTACAAATTGTTGAAAACTATTATCTTGTTGAAAAATGCAGTGGAATTAGTTAATTAGCCACATAGAATGGCCATTCTCTTTGTTCAGCCATAGAAACTACTCAACGAATTACACCAAAATCAAGTAATCGAAATAAATAAATAATTAAAAACTGTCCATTTTTCATAAACTGTAAACCGTAGTAATGGTTTCAACAATTAAACTATATGAAAAATATTTAAACAAAAGAATTTCTTTGGTCTCAACAATTAAAACTATATGAAAAAAAATTAAACAAAAGAGTTTCTTTGCACAACAAATACTAACCTTTATCACCAAAGAGAAAAGTTAAATCTTTTAGATGTAGGATTCTAAATCTCAATTTTTCAAAATGTACTATAGAATTAGCAACGTAGATTTTTTCATGAGGGAAGAATTAGCAACCTAGATATCGGAACGGTTTATAATCGGAAAATTTATTCCATTCTCAATTAATAATTCAAGTTACATATAAGCAAATTATAGAGAATATAATGAACTGATTTTGAATTTTTTGATAAGTTTCATTAGCCTCTCTATTTATAGTTAGAGATGACCGAATACATTAAAGAGCAATTATATTCTTCAGCTATACATGTAATGTACATAAGGCAATGAATAAAATATACATCAATGTAAATAACTATAGTCAAACACAAAATTGAAATCTTCAATAATTATAATCTATTGTAGTTATGTGCATGATCTCATGGTTGACTCCATGATGATTATGTAATTACTCAATACGCCCCCTCAAGATGTAGTTGCCATCAGTAACTTGCATCTTGGACCGAAGTTCATTGAATGTAGCATGAGACAAAGGCTTGGTAAGGAGGTCATCTATCTGATCCTTTGTCGATACATGTGAGACTTGAAGCTTACCGTCTCGAACCTGCTCACGAACAAAGTGATAATCCACGGCTATATGTTTCATTTTTGAATGAAGAACTGGGTTTGAGCAGAGATATGTAGCACCTACATTGTCACATAATAATAAAGGTGGTTTCGACAATGGTATATGAAGCTCTTGAAGCAAATTTTGAAGCCACATGAGTTCAGCAGTTACAGTGGCTACAACACGGTATTTAGCCTCGGTTGATGATCATGCTACAGTACGTTGTTTTCGAGATAGCTAAGAAATAGGATTAACTCCAAAAAAGATAAGATATACTGGGGTTAGTGGCGGTGGAGACATCATGAATGGTGAGGGTAGCTGTTGGTGACAAGGGTGTGGGGGCTGGTTTTGCAAAATCCATATCAAATTTCTCAAGAATTTCTCTAATAAATTTATGTTGAGATAAGAACAATCCTTTGCTTGTGGGAATCAACTCAATGCCTAAGAAGTAGTGAGGTGTCCCCATGTTCTTGAGAGAGAAAGTTTTAGATAAAGATTGAATGAAGTTGTGTAGGAATTTTGCATCATTACCTGTTAAAAGCAAATCATCAACATATACCAAGAAATAGGCAGTGATAGCACCAGAGGCATATATGAACAAAGAGGGGTCACTTTTGCTTGTAGTAAAGCCATGTGATGTGATAAAGGCTTTTAGAGCATCATGCCATGCACGAGGTGCTTGCCGAAGACCATAGATAGCTTTATGAAGCTTGCAAACATGATTCGGATATTGTTTATCTTTTAATCCCGGAGGTTGACTCATGTAAACATCTTCTTTGAGTAATCCTTGAAGGAACGCATTGTTAACATCAAGTTGGTGCATACACCACCCTTTCCCCAAGGCTATAGTGAGAACTAGTTTTATTGTTTGAGGCCGAATCACCGGCGCAAAGGTCTCTTTAAAGTCAACACCCGGACATTGAGTGAAACCCTTAGCCACAAGGCGTGCTTTGTATCTAGATATAGAGCCATCAGAGTTTCTTTTGATGCGAAATAACCATTTGCAATCAACAATATTTTGATGTGATGGTGGTGGCACAAGTGTCCATGTACCATTTCGAATTAAGGCATCAAACTCCTCAGAAATAGCTTGTCTCCAATGGGAATGCTTCATGGCTTGTCGGATATTAGATGGTTCAAGGTTCTCAGGTAATGGATGAACAGATGCATGGTAAAGTTTCTTTGCTTTGAATATGTTGTTTTGGGATCTAGTGACCACATGATTGCGATCATTAGCACCTGCAGTGGGGTTAGGTAGAATCATAGGTTGGTTTAAAGTAGAAGATGTAGTGGGCGGATTATTACCTGATGAAGAACTTGAGTGCAAGGTTGCCTCTTGAGGATTTACAACATATGTAGAGATAGTGTTGGTCACAATTTGTGAAGTATTAGTTGTAAGTGGTGGGGTAGTAATCACAGGTTGTGGGGAATTAATTGGAGGGGGTGGGTTAAGAGGTAGGATGATGTGTGGTGGATGTGGGTTGATGCTTGGTATTGGTTTGTAGATAGGTGTCGATTGTATTAAGGATGGGTAGGGAAAATGGTTGTCATAGAAGACCACATGACGGGATGTATATATTTTGTTTGTTATGGGATCCAGGCAGCGATAGGCATATTGGGATGGTGAGTAACCGACAAAGATACACGGTTGAGATTTAGGTTGGAGTTTGTTGCTATTGTAAGGTCGTAACCATGGAAAACATAAGCAACCAAAAGAGTGTAGGTGAGTGATGTTATATGTTTGATTGTGAAGGGTATGATAGGGTGTTTTCATATTGAGTGTTGGTGTGGGTAACCTGTTGATTAGATATGCTGCTGTACTAAAAGCAAACGACCAAAATTGAGATGGTAGGTTGGCATGATGTAATAATGCTCTAGCAGTTTCAACTATGTGTCTATGTCTTCGTTCAGCAGAGGAATTTAGTTCAGGTGTGTGAGGTGGTGTGGTGTAGTGTGATATACCATTGGAGGACAAATAAGATTTTAGTTTTATGAATTCTCCTCCATTATCTGAGTAAAGGGAAATAATAGGGAAGTTAAAATGTTTCTCAACAACATTTTTAAATTGAGGAAATATAGTGGAGACATCAGATTTATTTTTCATAGGAAAAAGCCAAATATATTTTGAGAAATGATCAACAAATATTAGATAGTATAAGAAACCATCTAAGGACTTAACAGGGGCTGGTCCCCACACATCAGAGTAAATAATCTCAAGAGGCCTAGAACTGGTAATACTTGAAATAGTAAATGGCAGCTTATGACTTTTTGAGGTATTACAAGGGATGCATGGTGTGTTGATACTATGTTTTATTTGCAGAAGGGAAAATAGATGTTTCATGGTGCGATTACACGGATGTCCTAAAATATGATGCCAAGGTGGATGACTGGAAGTAGTGGTGAGTGAAGTTATGAAGCTGGTGGTGGGTGGCTTTGGAATGTGGTAGAGACCATCCTTATGCAATCCTTTTAGAAGAGGCTCCCTTGTCTTCAAGTCCTTCACCAAAAAATAATCAGAAAAAAATTCAATGGATATAGGGTTAGTTTTGCATAAATGTGACACAGACAATAACTTGCAAGTGATATTTGGAACATGAAGAACTTTATGAAGGTGGAGAGTGCTTCTTTTCATTGGTAAAATTATCTTACCAGTATGAGTAACGGGAAGTCCAGTACCATCACCTATGGTAATTTTGTCTGAGCCATGATAGGGAGCAGTAAGGTGCAGATCATCAAGAGTATTAGTGATGTGGTTTGTAGCGCCGAAATCAAGGATCCAATCTAGCTCACCCATAAAAGGAGTATGTGTAGCAGAATGGGCAGATGGACGTGGTTGAGGTTTGGATGGATAACCATGAAGTTTGTAGCACGTTTTGGCAGTGTGTCCAGATTTGTCACATAATTGACAAGTCACCTTCTTAGACTGGCCTGGTGAAACAAATATGTTGGGTGAAGAGTAAGTGCCATGGTTAGGTGCATAGCCATGTCGGGGAGCAGCATGTTTACCTCTGTATGCAACATGTGCAGCAAGAACAGGAGCAGATTCATCATCACGTAGCAGAACATTTTCATAGTCCACAAGTAGATCATGAAGCTCAGCAAAGGCTATGGGATTCTCATGCGTACGGAGGGCAGCAGAAACTTCTTTGTACTCAGATCCAAGCCCATTGAGAGCATGAGTAACCAAGTCATCATCATCAACAGGTTTGTTGATGACAGTGAGCTCATCAGAGATTGATTTAATACCTTGTAGGTATTTAGAGACTGATTTGGAGCCCTTTGTTGTACGAGACAGGCGCTCCTTAAGATGCATAATGCGTGATCTAGTCTTGCTAGTAAACATTTTCTTAAGGGTATCCCAAGCTTGTTGAGATGTTTTCACATTGCCAAGAGCAGTTATGATGCTCTGATCGACAGATGTGATGATAGCGTGCAAGATCAGTTGATCTTGTCTTGTCCAGTAATTAAACTATGGATCAGTTTGGGTTGGACACGGTTTTGTGCCATCGATGAACCCTTTAAGATCATATCCAATGAAAAGAGCATTCATTTGGACATTCCAAGCTAGGTAATTTGTACTCTTGAGTTTAAGTGAATGTTGGGTATTGAGGACAGTTACAGTGTTGGTTCCAACCATGAAACTGCAACCATTGTTGTTGTTATTTGTGGAAGAGATACTGTTATTAGTATTGTTGTTATTTTGTAAAGTTGCAGAGGAAAAGATTAAAGGTAGTTGCTAGAACAAGTGGAAGAAGAGTATATTTTTCATTCAATTCAAAACGTACAAATAGAAAGTACAGGATAGAAAAATAACTGCCCACTGATATAATGTTCCTATAAGTTAGGCCACGATAGAATACTAGAAAAAACTGCTTGCTGAAAACTAGGAGGAAAAGAAACTGAACTAGAAACTAGGAAACATATTTAAAATATTCAAAACAGAAGTAAAATAAAC
>Ga0228711_1002565_pt1 | contig 28019 bp, 13 predicted proteins | sample MedpolnodulmetaG_2_FD_177996 | JGI IMG/M metagenome (GOLD analysis project Ga0228711, IMG submission 177996) | Root nodule microbial communities from Medicago polymorpha collected in Santa Monica, California, United States - brown nodules | ecosystem: Host-associated > Plants > Roots > Nodule... | reverse complement strand
CATACCATTTGAGTTAAGCTCACGAAGATTTGAACTTATGCTTGTATCAGTTCAATTTTAGGTTCGATTTTAATTACCTTGATATTTAAGATAAATAAAATATTGATTTTAAATAACATAAAAAATATGAAAAATATTGAGAATAATCATAGAAGTAACACGTAACATTTTTTCTTTACAAGACGTAACATAAAAAACATTATTATATGTGTGTGTCTATATATATATATAAACCCATTTGGGGTTGGTCCAGTGGTTGGTTTGGGATCTTGGAGTTTGCTCCTCTCAAGATCTCAGGTTCGATTCCCTCTAATACCAATTTTGGTAGCAAGTCCATACAATGTTTTACTTTGGCTTTAAATGGGGCCTCCGCAAGTGGATGGTTGGAATTTGCCGGGGTTATAAAGTTATGGCGTGTATACAACATAGTGATAACTTTTTTGGGTTGTTTTTCAGATACCACTCCTCAATTTAAAACGATAGCTACCTTAAACAAATTAGAATTTGTCATTATTTAATCAACATAACTTAATACTACTAAATGATGCCGATCTTGTTTGTTTTAGGGGGTGTATTGGATTAAGATTTTAAAGGACAATTTTTGTTTAAAAAAGTTATGAGAATTTTAAAAGACTTTGCATGATTTTAAAATACTATCAAGATTTACAATTTGGATTTCAATGGATTTATGTCATAAGATTTATAAAGATTTGAAATAATTTTATGAATTTTATAAGATTTCAGAAAATTTTATGAATTTTAAAGATTCATTGGAAAAAAAATTATAACACATTGTCTTCGCAATATTCTCAACACATACTCTTTTATTTATTTATTTTATACAAGAAAGATAGAGAAAGGAGGGAGATAGAAAGAGGGGGGAGAGATAGAGAAGAGAGAGGGGATAGGGAGAGAAGAGAGAATGGAGGAGAGAGATAGTAAAATCTTAAAAGAAAAAACAATGCTAAGGGGGTGTATTGGATTATGATTTTAAAGGACAATTTTTGCTTAAAAAAATCTCAAAGATTTTAAAAGATTTTTTAGGATTTTAATGACTTTCATGATTTTTAAAGACTGCCAGAATTTTCAATTTGGATTTCAATAGATTTACATCATAAGATTTTAAAGGATTTTATGGATTTATAAGATTTCAAAAGATTTTATGAATTTTTCTTTAAAAAAAAATATTTTATGAATTTTAAGAACTCATTGAAAAAGAAATGATTACAACACACTCTCTATCATAATATTTTTAATACAAACTCTTATTTATTTTATTTTATTTTTATGATAGATAGAGAGAATGAAAGAGAGGAGGGAATAAGAGAGAGAGAGAGAGAGGGGAGAAAAGAGAGGAGAGATAGAGAGAGAGAGAGAGACGAAGAGAGAAGGGGGAGAGAGAGAGAGAGAGAGAAGAGAGGAAAGAGAAGGGAGAAGAAAGAAGGGATAAGAAAGATATAGTAAACTTATAAAAGAAAAAAACAATCTCAAGAAATCTCATGTCTTCATGAAAGACTTTTACTAGTTAAAATTTCATTAGAAAATCCCACAAAATCCACCAAAATCTAATTTATTAAACAATCCTTCAAAATTTGAATGATTTTGAATACCATGAGACTTTTTTTAAGTGATGAAAAGTCTTGATTGAATATAGACTTTTTTAAAATGACAAAGAGTCTTGATCGAATACCACAAGACTTTTTTTAAATTGCAAAGAGTTTTGATTGAATACCATAAGACTTTTTCATAATTAAAAAGTCTTTCTAAAATCCCTTAGAATTCTAATCCAATATATCCCCCTAAGAAATCTCGTTTTCAAAAAAGATTTTTTCTTGCTAAAATTTTACCAAAAATCCCACAAAATCTATCAAATTAAACAATCCTTTGAAATTTGAATGATTTTGAATACCACAAGACTTTTTTTAAACGATGAAGAGTTTAGATTGAATACCACAAGACTTTTTTTAAATGACAAATAGTCTTAATTGAATACCACATGATTTTTTTTTAAGTTGGAAAGAATCTTGATTGAATACACAAGACTTTTAATAAAAAAGTCTTTTAAAATCTCTCCTTAGTTTTATTTTAAAGGAAAATGTTAACCAGTGCCCCTGAGACACTAGTTAAAAAAACTAAATATAGTATGAGTGTTTTTGAACTTATGTAGTCAAAATTTAAAAAGTGTAAAAAATAATGTTTTCAATGCAATTGTTTTTTTTTGTTTTCTTAACTAATATCCTGGACCATTGGTTAATAAGACTCTATTTTAAATTATTATTCTATCTAATTATGGTCCGTACAAGTTTAGATTTGATATGAACATTGTATAATAGAATAGAAGTTGATATCGGGATTCGAACACCACCCACTTGTTCGAAAATTAATAGAAGAAACATTTTTTTTTTCTTACAAAACCAAACAGAGCCTAATACAACACACTCACTCTGTCTCTTCAGAACACTATCAATCTCATATCCACCACTACACCCCACCGGCGCAACCCTCAGGCCACCGTGAGCTCCGTCCATCGACCACCGTACAATAACCAGCTCTCACCTATCAATCTGCCACCGCCTCCTCATTTTTCTTCATCTGTTGGTGCGTTCTATTCTTCCCAATTTTCTCTTATACAAAAACCCTAGATTTATCAATAAACCCTAATCACTTTTTTTCTTGTAATTTCATGCAATTGAGGATTAAAATAGCTTATTCATTGGTTGAATTGATGAATTCTCCAATTTCAATTTCCCTCATTGATTAAATCATTTTCCACACTTTGCACATTTTTCATGTTGTGCTTTGTGATTCTCAAAAATCATGGCTTTTCACGTAGATTCACCTCAATTTTCACGTTTAATAGAAAATCACTATGTTATTGTTCTTCTTCAACGCAATTACAACCCATATCTCAATCTATGGTCCAAAGGGTATGTTCATTGGTGTGTGAATCTTACAATCAACATGCCCACACGAGAGTTTCATCTCAAAGACTCCATTTTGGGATTGAGGTTGATTTTTTAACCCATGAACAAGCTGTTTCTGTTGTTGCTTCACTTGCAAGTGATGCTGGTTCAATGGTGGCACTTAGTTTCTTCCATTGGGCTATTGGGTATCCGAAGTTTCGACATTTTATGAGACTGTACATTGTGTGTGCGACGTCGTTGATTGGGAATAGAAATTCGGAGAAAGCTTGTGAAGTTATGAGGTGTATGGTGGAGAGTTTTGCTGAGGTTGGGAGGTTGAAAGAGGCTGTGGAGATGGTTATTGAAATGCATAATCAGGGTTTGGTTCCGAATACTAGGATGTTGAATTGGATTATCAAGGTGACGAGTGAAATGGGTTTGGTTGAATATGCAGAGTTGTTGTTTGAGGAAATGTGCGTGAGAGGGGTTCAACCAGATTCTGTTAGCTATAGGGTGATGGTTGTTATGTATTGTAAGATTGGCAATGTTTTGGAGGCGGATAGATGGTTGAGTGCCATGCTTGAGAGGGGTTTTGTGGTTGATAATGCAACATTTACGTTAATAATTAGCAGATTCTGTGAAAAGGGTTATGCAACCAGAGCATTATGGTATTTTCGTAGGCTAGTTGATATGGGTTTGGAGCCTAATTTGATTAATTTCACGTGTATGATTGAAGGTTTGTGCAAAAGGGGTAGTATAAAGCAAGCATTTGAAATGTTGGAGGAGATGGTTGGTAAAGGTTGGAAACCTAATGTCTATACTCATACATCATTAATTGATGGTCTTTGCAAGAAAGGATGGACTGAGAAAGCATTTAGGTTGTTTCTTAAGCTTGTTCGAAGCGAAAATCACAAGCCAAATGTGCTTACGTATACTGCCATGATAGGTGGGTATTGTAGAGAGGACAAACTAAACCGAGCAGAGATGCTACTCAGTCGAATGAAAGAGCAGGGATTATTACCGAACACCAACACTTACACAACTCTCATTGATGGGCATTGCAAAGCAGGAAATTTTGAAAGAGCATATGATTTGATGAATCTAATGAGTAGTGAAGGTTTTAGTCCTAATGTATGTACATATAATGCCATTGTTAATGGCCTTTGTAAAAGGGGAAGGGTACAAGAGGCTTACAAAATGCTTGAGGATGGCTTTCAGAATGGTCTGCAACCTGATAAATTCACCTATAATATTCTAATGTCTGAACATTGTAAACAGGCAAATATCAGGCAAGCATTGGTGTTATTCAATAAGATGGTAAAAAGTGGTATTCAACCTGATATTCATTCATACACCACATTGATTGCAGTCTTCTGTCGGGAAAATAGAATGAAAGAAAGTGAGATGTTTTTTGAGGAAGCTGTGAGAATCGGAATTATTCCTACAAACAGAACTTATACATCTATGATATGTGGTTATTGTAGAGAAGGAAATTTGACCTTGGCTATGAAGTTTTTCCATAGGTTGAGTGATCATGGTTGTGCCCCAGATTCTATTACGTATGGCGCTATTATAAGCGGGCTTTGCAAACAATCCAAGCTCGACGAGGCTCGGGGTTTGTATGACTCTATGATAGAAAAGGGACTTGTCCCATGTGAAGTTACTAGGATAACATTGGCTTATGAATATTGTAAGGTAGATGATTGTTTATCTGCTATGGTTATTCTAGAAAGGCTGGAAAGGAAACTCTGGATCCGGACGGCTACCACCCTGGTCAGGAAGCTTTGTAGTGAGAAGAAAGTAGGCATGGCTGCACTGTTCTTTAATAAGTTACTAGACATCGACCTTCATGTTAATCGTGTAATATTAGCAGCATTTATGACTGCATGCTATGAAACCAATAATTATGCTCTTGTTTCTGATTTGTCTGCAAGGATACACAAAGAAAATCGTTTGGAAATCAAAATCACAAAATAACGGGAATAAAAAGTACTAAGAGAGCTTCGGCCTCCTTGTTGATCCTACAAAGCTTAACTACAGATTAGTCAGAGTCCAAGGTTGCTTTTGGAAAGGAGGGGTTCAGACCAGGAAAAAGTCAACTTGCTTTCTAATGCTGGCTGACCTGAACTGTGAACAATAGGATCTTGTGTTTAAAGAAGTATTTGTGGGATCTTCATCTTGAATATTGCATTAGCTTAGAGATCAACATTTTGAGGTGATGAAGGAAAAAAATTGTGTAACTTCTCAGGTAACTTACATTTACCTCTCCCCTTTGAAATTTTAGAAATTTAGAAATCTTAAAATGGCATAGTTTATCTCAAAATTTGATAGTTTATTTGATTTACCATTTATCTTTCGATATAAGTGGCAGTCACAAACTGACAATGTTGTCAAGTCAAATTGCTGCTTGGGGCCATGACATGGTGGACACTGTGCCATCCACCATAGGCCACAATGTGTATTATATTCACCTTGTTTCCTACATAGGCGGTGATACATATGTATATGGCGGGTTTTCTTTCTAACACTAATAAGTGGACAGAAATACAGCATACACAACAGCAAGAGTGGAGCTTATTTCATGCACTCTTTTGCTGAAGCTGCTTCTCATAACAAGCGTGGACTTCCAAATAGTGTTGATATGTCATGTCTTTAACCTGTACTTTTTATTTTTTGCTCTCTGTATAATCTCTCAGTTGAGATGGAAAGGGAAAATAGTTTGAGAGAAGTTGTATGCCTTTGTGGGGAATCTTGATGTATGTATATCACTTTATATTAATGAAACTTTTGCTCAGAGGTTTCTGACTTTTTTGCAATAATGATATGAGAATTCTGAGTTTACATAATTACACAAATGAGCCTTGTTTGTGGCTGTTCCAATATACACCATTTTACAACTCAGCATCTTAATGGCATAACCCACCCTCTTAACCCTATACAAAGCTTGAGCATGTGAATTACATATACTGAGCCAAAACATACTTAAAATAGATAGTATAGTACCTTTTACTGTGGTAAAATGTCCATATACACCACTATCACAAGAAAAATAAATAAATAACAAATGTTAAAAAGAGCTACTAATTGGAAGAGTGTCTAGTTAATAAATAACAACATATAAACATAAATAAATGACATTTCCCAATTCAAATGGTAAAAAAGACTACAGAGCAGAGACGTTTGATATGATGGGACGTGGATTTGAAGCCACAATTCCCCAATTCTCTGTAGTTAGTGTGTATGAGTTTTGCTGCTATACTCTTTGAAACCACAAATAAAAAGACGGCATTTCGGAATGCAAAACTAATATTTCAGAAAACAGTCCCAACTTGATTAACAGAGTTTTGGTTTTCAAATAAAGACAGTGAACTTAAAAACCACACATCCTATACTGACAGAATCTACAACATAAAATCACAGTTAATATAATAATTAGTTAGCAAAATCAAGGATCATACTTGACAATATACTTGAAAACTAAGTAATCATAGAATGACCTTGTTAAAATATTTTATTAGATTAGAATAGTCATTGGTTGTTGCTAAATGCAATGGCAGCAATAAGCTCATCCTCCAGGATACCATGCGCTAAATTTTGGGATTGACTCGGCTGTCCTCATGTAGAAGTATCGTACATTCCATTTGTTCCGTTTCAAGAAATACAATATTTTAAGCTTTTGTATAGAGCCTGGTTTGGGAAACCCTTGATTGAATTTAAGGGAACAAATCAAAGTCAAAGTCCGTTGATAATGATGTTGGTGAGGAGGTTTTTGTATAAGGTTCTGGAATGGGGAAGAGGAGTAATGAGGGTCCATACTTGGAGAATGCAACTGTAATTGAATTGAAAATGAAATATGGGAAGAAAAACATGTCTCATTTTTTATGCATTGAATGTTTTCTCCGAGAATTTCTGTGAAGATAATGATGAAGACGATGTTTGTTTGTTGAAACTACATGTCTGCAAAGGTTGCTGGTTTAACTATTCGTCATCCAAGGTGGTGACCGGACAATTCTAACATCAAGAAGGATCTCATTCTTGATTGTATCTGTTGCGCTCCGCAAGATGATACAGTTAGTATATATGGTATGCTATGATATGATAGGATTATAATTTCTATCAGCTTTTTGGATCTTGTTTATCACTTGTAACTTTTTGTGCTCCAAAACTTGTGTTAAGATTACTCTCTTGACTTGTGATCTTAACTTACATGTAAATATGTCTTCGATGTTAAGGGATGACAATCTGGTACAATATGATATGCTATTTTTTTGTTTTTGTTTTGTTTATATAGCTCAATGATTGAACACATTGATATATCTGCTGCTACGCGATGCATTCCATACACTAGAAATATCACTCAATCGCCACCAAAGTCACTTTCATGATTTGGAAGTTACTATCCTATTTCTATTCTGAAGAATGTTGATCTATTCTGATTGACATAAAACATAACACCAGCAAGTTGTGGACAAAAATCATGATTCTTGAATCATCTCAAGGTCCTCACCCTGTTTTGATGTTGCTCTAAATAGATTTGACAGTAAAAGAAACAGAATAAACTCATGAAAATTGTAATGGTAAATGATTGACATTAGATTAATTTCTAATGTAGGAAACAAGAGAAAATATGTTTGATATCTTTTCATATAAGTTGTAAGCTATTTTTATAAGTTATCTTTAGCAGTTTACTGTAAGAAGTTGAGAGTAACTTGTGGATATTTCATAAGCTACTCCATTGGAATGAAATATAATCAAAAAGAGTAGATGAAAAGTTGATGTATATAGATTAAATTTTTAACCACGTACATTGACTTTTTCAACTATCATTTTTACTTATATTTCATTCCGGAGAGAATATTAATTAGCTCCCAAATGCTTACAGCAGCACTTTTGTCATAAGATATGTCCAAATTATCTGTAGATAAAAAATAATCTAACTCCAATTTAACAACAAAAGAACATTGGAAGAGAAGTATGTAATTAAAGACAAACTTAAGTTAGATTACTAAGATTAAGTATAACAAGTGAGTTCGCTACTCATCTTCCTCAAAATTTATAAAACATAGTCGAAATTAGTCAAAACTTCATGAAAATGTTACCAACACTTATGGAAGATGTGTGTTATTTGAACAACCATTTGTGTGATAATTTTTTCGACAACCATAAATTTACTAAGAAAAGTACTCCTTCCGTTTCAAAATGATTGTTGTTTTAGCAAAAAAAAAAATTATTTCAAAATGAATGTCACTTTAAGTTTTCAATGCAATAATAACTTTTTCTTTTCAATTGTACCCTTCAATTAATACTATACATTACTTCCAATATATATATGTTGTTTTAACATATATATTTCTTTTAATTAATGCATTTCTTAATATGTGTGTGTAAAAACCTTAACGACATTCATTTTGAAACGGAGGGAGTATGTATTAACACAAAAACTAGAATAACAGAAGAAAAAAAAAGAAAAGGTAAAAACATAATGTAAGTATGAAAGGGAAAGTTGTCGTAGAATGTTTGTACAAATATCATTTTCTTATAGAATACCCAAATTTGCGCAAAAGTTTAATATTTTATCTTCAAACATGAAATTAATCACTCCAATGAGGGCACTCGAACTTGAATCGCCTATAGCTGTACAAAATAGCAGTTATGGGGACAGTTAAATCTAATGAGAGAAAATATCATATATGTATCATATATAGATCTAATGTTCTCCACACACGAGTGCATTTGTGAAATAAAACATTCATATGCTAATTTCACTACATATACTTTAGATTTATCATATACATCCAACGCCAATGGTCATTTTCTATTGAAATACAAACGAAGACAACATATTCTACAAATCTAACCATAATTTTTCTTTTTAATAAGAAAAATTCCCTTCTCCACAACTAGTTCCATCTCTAAACACTTTTCTGTTTATTTTAAATAGTCTTACAACGAAACTCACATACACCAAATGTAGAGGAGAGTGTGGGTGGAAACTTATATTTCAACATATTAAATTAGTCAAAAATTCATTTAGCAATCAATTTAGAGATTAATTTAACAATCGTCACTAAATTGATCGCTAAATAAGGAATTGAATTTGTATTGTGCACCAGATTCTACATGCATACGAATTACAATCACTTATATTAACCAACACAAAGTACTGGTTGATGACTAACATAAATTTTTATAAAAAAATCATGAAAGTTTCCAATTTAGTTGGCAAATTATATCACACTATTTGTGTTTATACGACTTGCATTTCTTTAAGAAAAAAACAGTACTAACCAGAAAGTTTTTTTTGAACAAGACTAACCAGAAAGTTAATCCAAATATAGCAAGTTCTTCTAAAATTAAACATTTCATTATGTTGTAAAGTAGGTTTTTTAAAAAAATTCTTGAATCATTTATGTTTTTTTTTTCTTTCTATAACCTTATCACTGAAATTGCATAACACTCCCCCTCCCCCAAAAAACAATCACACATTATCTCATGTCACTACTTTAATTTTCTGTCACGATATACATATATACATTATTGATGCCTTTGTTTTTTCTTATATATGAATTAAGAAAATTGTTCAAAAGCAAGTAAGAAAAAGGTCTTGTAGAAGATAAGTAATGAAATGGTGAACGTACACGTGCACACGTGCATCCTATGTTGTGCTAAAAACAACCAAACATTTCTTAAAGCCGTAGAGTTAAGGTCACTCCATTAACTATTAACTACCAACGGATATTATCCTTTTCTGTTTTTGTAGATAAAAGATAAGGTTGGGTGAATTGGTGTTTGGATCCTCTACGGTTGGAGTATGGTACTACAGTTGTAAAGACAGCTAGCTAGGTTTTAAGAGAAAACTATTAGAATTGGTTCTTTCTCAAAATATAACAATTACTACAATTATAGCACCTTAATGCAGTTGTAGAGGATTATAGTTCTTTAAAGTTATACCATTGATTAAGATGGTCTCTTATTTTGCCGATAATTTTAACTCGGTTGAAAATCTACTCTTCAATCCTAGTGTCTTAGTTCAATACCCTAGCACACCAAAGCGATAGTCTCTTGTTTTTGTGAACTATTTGTAGAATTTGGGTCTAACTCAAATTACAAAGCCGGTTAGAAGAAGATTACTCAAGCCTTATATGCACCACATAAGCTATATCTCTAAACAATGTGGGACTAAATTCACGCCTTCACACCTAACATAATGAAGATGTTGGAGGTTGCAGTGAAGACAACCCAAGTGTTGCAATTAGGTGGCTGGGAACGCACCACAATGAAAGTAGAATTTTCAAGAACTGACAAATACATTCATATAACTGTAAAATGTTACTCAAATTTCTCTATTAAATTTAGGATAACTTATGATTTTTTGTCTAAAATTACAATTATGTCATGATTAATTACTATCAAATTAGTCATGGAGATACTTAAAATTCATAAGCATGATATTTTTTAATATGTTGGCGTTATATAATGTATGGGCTCACATGTTCCGTTAATGTGCCACATCATAACTTTTATTCATAAAAATCAATTGAAAGACCATTTTAACTTACATTTTATTATTTCAAGATTGTGTTTGTTATTTTGCAAAAGTCGAAGAACATTTTACTAATACTTACAATTTTTAGTATCAAATTGTTTATTCACTTGTTTAAAAAAAAACAGGTATCAATGTATTTATATTTTATTCATCAACTCTACATCGATAACGCAATGTTGAACTCATATGTGATATAAGTTGGGTCCTGATTTGAAGTATCCTTTGATCAACAACTTGAGAGACAAATGAGTGGGCAGTGGCTGATGACGACAAGTACACCACATTAGGGCAAGTACTCTCACAACCAAGTCAGTGAATGATCGTGAGTGAAAGGTTTTAGGATTTAAAGAATGCGCACTGAAACCTATGCATCATAAGTTAGCATTTATAGAAAGATAATTGAGATGTTTTTTTAATAGAATTCATAATTAGACAATTGTCTTATGAGACAACTATGGAAAATCCTGATGTGATGATCATCACATGGTCCTGATTGTATCTTCGAATTTACTCGAGTCTGCCTCGAGGACGTATCCATATCAGAAAATTGCTCCACGTGAATTAACCCATGTTCGATAAGCTGAAGTATAACCTACATGAGTAAACTCACAATGGGGTTATAACCTACATGAGTTTAACTCATGCTAGAGGTTATAACCTACGTGAGTTAACTCGTGTGGGATGTACCAATGTAACGAATGTAACTTAAGTCACGTGAAATGTATTTCGGAAGTTCAGTTGGAAGTGAGTAAAACTTGGTGGTAGAAGAGTAATTTCTCCATATCATGGTCCCTAGTAGATCAATAATGATACCCGTTTTCTTGGTGGATCGGGCTTGACCTAAGTCCAAAAGAGATCCATATTCAATTCATCAATTGAACAGAACAAATCTTTGTTAGCTTTTTGTCTTTTACCTTGATAAGTGTGCCCATGGCTATGATCAATCATGAATGAATTCCGACCATTTGAATGTGTCAAGTGCACACTTAAAGACACGTACACATATTGGCTAGATTGGTGGTGTTGGCATGTTAATTTTGGTAGCATGATAAGTCTCATATCAAGACTCGTGCATGGTTTGTCACGTCAAGATTCATCAAATGGTACTAAACGGAATATGTGTACATCTTTTTATCCTAGATTGGTGATTGGTGATTCATGATTGGTGTGATGATTCTCACTCATTCTTCCACGTTTACCAGACAAACAAATGCAATTGAACAAAAGTAGGAAGAGTTGTGTAATTGGTCGGATAATATATAAAATTGACATTTTTTAAGAATCTTAGCAACTCTATGGGTGCCACGTATGGGGTTGGCCTGTGCAAGGTTCCATGTACATTCAAGCAATGCCATTTTTTTGGTTTGACATTTTCTTTGAGTAACTTTAATTTCGATTGAACGATATGTTTTAGCCTTTATATAAAGGGTTATGTTAACTTGCGCTCTAAGAACACATGTTAAAAAACAAAAAAAAAACAACTTTGCATTGGTAAACATAATATTTTAACTTTTAAAAAGTCAAATGCACAGGTTTTAAAATATATATTTTTATAATGATTTCTTTAACATGTGCCTTTGAGGGCCCAAGTTAACATTTGTTTTATACAAAATATCTTTCTCGTAATTTACATATAGGAAATGCAATTTTAATTAATGACACTTGTTAAGAAACTCAAAGTAAAAACTTTATTTTAAAAATGAGAAATGATATTTGAAGAATCATTTTGCAATAACTTTTATAACAATTTTCTCTCTCATACTAATATTATGTTCCCTCTCTACTAATACCTACATTTTTTTTCTTCTATATTTTGGTTGTCCCACAAGTTGTTTCATAAAATGGTTGTTCAAATAACACTCCTCTTTAAAAATTGTGTATTCAACAAAATAAAATATTAAAAAACAATTTTTTCAATATATATTGTAGCAATTTTTTCCTTTTTGAAATCTTTAACAAATACCCTTAGGGAAGTTGGTATTTGTTAGCATGAATTTTTAAATATACTTACAAAAAATTGTCAATATTTTATCTATATATGTCTACCAATCTTTGAAATTACAATTTTTTTTTGTGTAAACCAATTATCCTTTGTGTTTGCAACTGCGGAGACTAATTCCTTGAGGCTCGTGGGACCCAAATGGGTGACAAACTCTCTAAGAGTTTTAACGTTGTAGCACGCCCAAGACTGGATTCAAACTCAATACCTTGGTTAAACTAAAAGGGACATGTGTCATCTCATCTAAGTGCTCTTGGGCGAAATCATAATTTTGAAGACTCTCAATTGAAAAAATATTTATATAAATAAATACTTTTTTTAATAACTATTGTTCTTTCATTTAACTTATTTGCATTTTGGTCTACTAGAGACATACAATGATTAAAGGAGCAGATGATGTTGCCCATCATGTTAGTTCCTTTTTAAAATTAGAACATAAAAGTCCAGTTGATATATTGTTGTTATTTTTATTCTAGGATAGGATATGTTACATATACTCTTTCAAATAGTTTATAATTCATGTCTTAACTATTTATTGTTTTTTGAGGTATGATAGAGACATGTCTTAACTATTCATGTCTTAATATAGATTGGTCAAATATTTAAGTTTTTTTTTATTGATATAATGTTTGTTAATCTAATTTTATAGTTTTCTTTCTTATTTTCTTTTATTGATATTAATGTAGATATGACTATTTTTCATGTGAAATGAGAAGACAAAGATTTAAGAGACTTCTATATTTGCTTATGTTTGCATCTTATAACTCGATAAGCCTAAAAAATGGTTGTTCGCGTAGATATATAAAATTTATCGAATTTGTGTAATAACTTTTTTTAACAAGACAATATAGAATATCATTAACGATAATCTTTTCAACACAAACCGTGTTAAAAAAGATTACAAAGAGTTCAAAAAAATTAATATAAATTTCGTATAAAATATAAAAGGATTTATCTAGCATGTGCAATATTGCACACGTTAAGGTAACTAAAAGTAATAATTTTTTTATTAAAAAACCTCAATTATTTATTAAAAAGTTATATATTTAATATAAAATGCACAAGTTTCAAGATAAACTTACCATTTTAAATTTTTTAACATGTGCAAATTTGTACGTGAAAGAAAAACTCAACATGAAATAGCAATAGAAAATCAATTAAGAGAACAACAAGCATTGTCGGGGGGACGAAGCCTCCAATAATGATAATTGAAATCAAATGTAACATATTTTGATTTCAACCACCAATAAGACTGAAACTTAATCTTCTCACATAAAGTTTGTAAATTTTCCTCCTTATGTTAAAAAATATGACCAAATGTAACAATGAAAGTCAATCCCTTTTTGAAAAACCACCAGAATCACCAAAATGCCTAAAATGTTCATAAAGAAAATTGTGACCTACTATTTCATAACCTAACCAATTTGCCACAAAGACCATAACCTGCCAAAAAAATCACATCTGACAAATAAATGATCCTTATCTTCATTCGTGTCACACACTTTTGTGCAAAAACGGTCATTGTTATTGATAACTTCTCTTCTAAGAAATCTGTCTATAGTTGGGATGCGGCTTGTAACACCCCGAAGTTAGAGCAATTCTTGATTTTAAGATTATATTGATGTTATGATGTTTAGTATTGTTATAGTGCTTAAAAATTATGTTAGCTATGAAGAAATAAATTATGATGACTAATGACGTACCAAGAGATTAATAAGATGAGGAAGAAAACAAATAAATAGAATAATGTAGGAAATGGGGAGGTGTGGGATGGAAGGAAATAATTAAGTGGGGGAGGGAGAAGTAAAAATAATAAAAAGTAGAATATAAATAATAATAGTAAGAGGCTAACCCAAGTATAAAAAGAGAATTAACATTCAAAGCTGTCACTTTTGCTGAAATGTTGAAACAAGAGAAGAAGAGGAGAAAACCCTAATTCAAGAGAAGAGAGCAAAAAAGTCGAGACTTCAGAGATTCGAGGTAAGAGGGAGATTCCTTTCACTTAGGCATAATAAAAGGCGATTAACTCAATTTACTAGTGAGACTAGAGTTAGAATCGTAAAAGGATGAATAAGGGGAGTTAAGGGGATCGTTATGAATAGACCTTAGACCAAAAAAGGAGATAGTAGAAGAACCTTAGGATGAGGAATGAGTACAGTATCATAAGTTAAAATAAAGAGTATGAACATGAGTAAGATGGGATGTTAATGATGTAAGGTGATGGTGTAAAATGAGTTATATAGGAATAAATGATATCAATTAATGACAAGGTGCTAATGACGTAAGATTATGATGTAAAATGGAGTTTTGATTTGTTATAAGAACAATGATAAAAAATGACGAATGACGTACTTGTTTCCTAATAACAAGCAAAAAGGACGAAAGACTATGATGTAAAGACAATGTATTATTTAAGTGCTTTCTGTATGATGTTTGGTGAGTCTTCATGCATCATATCATACTGCATAATGACGAATGACGAATGTATGTTCAGTAACACACCTCTGACTTACATTATTATGACGATAGGATCCGGTATCGACATTCATGTAGGTCTAGGAATGAAGTATGTTGCATATTGTTCATGAATAGGAAGAACCATGATATGTGCTAATAATGTGAATTAATGTGAATGTTAAAGGTGTGTGCATTATGATGTATGTATTTTATGACTCTATTATGTGAACAATGTAAAATTTATGAATGATGACTGATGATGATATAATCTTTTTCTCATGTATCCCAATATATGTTATGATGTGAATTCTCATGCCTTTGCGGTTGTTTGTGTGTTTTGGTGTCTGTATTATTGGGGTACAAATACACAAGAAGAGGAGATTTAGCTTTGCGGGACGCTTAGAAGGTGGCGACGGGAATATACCTTTCGTAGCTATTTATCTATATTATTAAGTAGTCGAATAAATACGTGCTCTGATCTGTAACACTAGGAATGAGGTTAAACGTTGAATGTCTTCATTATATTTCGTTAAGGAACCATAATTTTTTTTTTGTCGTTGTTCAACAAATGTAGGTGATGGATTCAATACGTTTAATTTATGAAGTTTTATTTATTTAAAGTATTTTCTGTTGTTGAATATGATGTGCAATTTATTTATTATGGTACGACAGATGAATGACGATGTGTAACATCCTTTTTAGTTTAATATTTGCTTATTATAAAATAAAAACAACGTTGGAATTAGGCTACTTGACGATATGTGCACATTTATTCAAATCAGATTAGAATATGCAGAGGTCAGAGTTCGAACCCCGGACACCCCACTTCTCCACATTTAAAATGTGTGAGTTGTAACCACTAGGCTATTTGAGAAAAAAAAATACAATGATCAGATAAGTCGACGAGTTTACTTCAGGTTTTTTATTTTTTGGTTACGAAGCAAAAGGAAAAGAAAATTATATTTATTTCAAACTCAACTATATTTGAGCAACTATTTGAAATGTTATTTTTTAATCAAACTTTTTTTATCGTAGAAACCTTTGAACTATACTATTTTCTCTTTTCCTTAACTCATACTTTTCATTAATTATGACCATTTACTCACTAATATTGATGCAAAATCTATTAATTTTTTTAAAAATATATATAACTTATCGCACAAACCTTTGTCATACTATTATTTTTCTTTTTCCTTAACTATCAAATATCTATCACATTTTTTTTTTCTAAATTAAGAGCACAATAATATTAAAAGGAATAGATGTCCTACTAAACTCTAATAATCTGTGATCATATATATTATTAAAAAAAAGGGGGAAATGCATTAAAAAAAATTAGGGGACATAAACCTAACCCAATAAAATTGTAGGTCGACCCCAAACGGATAATACAAAAAAAAAAGAATAACACAAGTGGATCAACCTCTAATTAATTCGAAAACTAATCAAAGATCTTCGGTACGTTGATTGGATCGTCCGTCATCACAGAAGTGGGTTCATGTACCATCAACTCCATGCAACAAATGACAGCAAGTTAAACGATTCTTGGAGCCCCACAGTCCAAGTCAAACATAGTGAATCGTGAATCTAATTTCGCTTATAAATCGTCTGCCAATACATAAGTGATCCAAGATCCATCAACTCCCTGCAAAACAACTTCAAGCTATAATCGCTATTTCGAGCCATACCATCTGAAACATATCCATTACAACACGACGTCGTGACACAATCCACAACACACTAGAACTGGCTTCAAAAGAAGTAACTTATATGTTCGAGTTCAATAACAAAGGATTGAGACGAATTTAAGACCATTCCCGATTACTTCGACACGGTGGAAGCAAACCCATAATCTTTGAATCCTGCAGATCTCAATAGATCTGGGTTAGAATTACCAAAGTAACATGAGAACACCAATCAGACTTCGACATTGACACTCAAACCCACAGCCATAAACGTCGGCTGCTACCAAAATCAACAGACACTCAAACCGATATAATGTTAAAAAAAAATTTTAAAAAGAAAAGAAAAATGCTCCAATGACGTGACATTACTAGTCAGACCACATGCCGGTGTCGAGTAGATAATCAACGGTGACATCATGTGGACTAACAAAAAAAAACGAAGGGGACAAATTGACCAACATTTAATAATTTCATGGAATTTTTTACTTATCTCGAATTTGAGGGTGGTATTTGCAAGAATTTACTATTTCATTGTTTTTGCCTATTTACTCTGTAAACGAGGTTAACAAGTTAAGTCAATATTTGATTATAGAAAAATGTTAACATGTTTCCTACCTTAGAGCACATGTTAATATGTCAAAAGTAAAAATTACGTATTAAAAATTATGCAAATTTATTTCTTTAATTTTCAATAAATATCTTCTATTTGGGTACACCCCCACCCCCAAAGAAATAATCTCTCCATTTTAAAATCATCGCTCAATTATCACATTTGTGATAATGTCGGTCTCAACTTAGATTTTTTGCCGTTGAAATGATTCTATTGACAATTAATTTGAAGAGAAAGTACCACTAGTAGAGCCAAAAATCACAATTTTAGGAGAAAATTATGAGTTTGGACTAAAGTTATAGTAAAGGTTACGAAAACATCTAACTTTAAAATATCGATTGGTGTTCTTGCTAAATAGGGTCCCTTGAGTGCTTGTACTAATGCCTGCTTGTAAGTTGTAATGGCCATGTACCTCCTTGTAGTCTCTTAATAAATTTTTGCTTATTAAAAGACAATGATTTGGTTATATTTCTTCAACTTTCTTTTCAAGGTAAATTTTTCTTCGTCTATTAAACAATTTCATTTCAACTCAAGATCTCTAAAAATCAAGTAATTATGTCATTTTGCCTTAAAAAAGTAATAATGTCATATAGTCCTAAATCGAAATCACTTTCTTGCTCAACATTTAGTCACATCACTTTACAAATATTAAAAAATAAGTAATGATATTTGTACAATCATTTTGAAACAAATTTCTTTCTCTCTCTCATACTCTCATCATGTATTTAATATCTTTTTAATTATGTTATTTTTATCCCAAAAAAAATTGGAAAGAAGAAAGTTATTTCAAAAGTTCTCACAAAATAGTTTTAATAATATTATCATTTTTAATTTGGTACAAAAATATCATCATTTTTAATAGACACAAGATTTGTTTTATATTTATTATTATGAAAAGTTGAAAACGCCAAAGAAATTTGCTCAACAAATAATATTAGCAACAAGTGTATAGCATAATCTCTAAGCTAATACTTTCTTTTTGGACAAGATATCCTAGTCAGTACTTGCAAGCATAACCATGACTATTTTCACTACATAGTGCCATTTTGCCTATTTCTTTTCATTGAGAAATATTCACTTCCGTTTGGCATCACATCGAAATTAAAAGAGATTTTAAGATAAGGAAATTTACATTTCATTATGTAATCACTCACGAAAAAAAATAAACTTTCAGAATATAAAGTGATGATCTACACTTTTAATTAAGCACGGGTCTAAAAGTTTCTTGTGTATATCTCTATTGTATTTCTTATACGATTAAAAAAGTTTTATTAAGGACAAATTTTAAACGTAAAAAACTAAAATTTGTCGTTAATTGTCTCTTAAAAATTCAAAATAAAAATAAAATTTGAGGGAATAAAGAAGTCACAATTGAAGATCAATTTTATTCTTTAGTTTCTAACTTTGAATGTTAATTTAACATTTTTCTATTAGTGACTTGTCTCCTTTACCTTTTGTGTGTTTTATTTCGAAATAAAAATAATTTTTGTCAAAACTATAATTTTCGGGTGAGATTTTTATATTTTTATCCACACGAGAAGTTTTTGTTTTTAATCATGAGCAAATAAAACTTTAAACAAGAAGGAAAAAGTTGGTGCATTTTAAAAAGCACATTATTTCTCTTGCTATATGCATGAACACTTGCTTCAAATCCAACGTCTTGTACAAAGTGGATGCGGTCCATATTGCGTCATTATTTTATTGTCCTTTACCTTATGATAAGATAATGTTCATTTACACCCTCTTTAGAAATTGTTCAATCCCTTGAGCTTAACTCAATTGGTAGGGATATTGCATATTATATGTAGGGGCTGGAGTTTGAACCTCGGACACTCCACTTCTCCACAATTAAACTGTGTGAGCTCTAGCCACTAGACTACTAGACCAAAAAAAAAAGAAATTGTTCAAAATCGTCATTGTATTGCTTAGGTTAGTTGACAAGGACAATGTATACTATATGCAAAGTTTGGAGTTCAAACCCCACACGTTCCACTTATTCACTTTAAAAAGATGATTTTTATTGCTACTAGACTACTTGATCTAAAAAAAATATATTGCTCCAAACTCCTCCATATGAACACAGTTAAGTTGGTAGAAACATTGCAGTATGCATGAGTCGTCGTTCGAACCAATTTTTTTTCTTATTCATCAGGTGAATGTACTTTACTAAAAGAAAAATTGTTACAAACCCCTTAAAAAAGAATTTGTTCCAAACTCAACTATGCAGCATATATAGTTTTTTCTTTTTATACCATCTATTCTGAGTATGTATGTGAACTCACAATTTTTTCTTTAGTTGAAAGAGGTATGAATGAATTTAAGAGTGTGAATGTTTATAAACTATCGTTTTTAGTTTGATTTCTAAACAATGTGAATCTTTTTGAAAGTGTTTTGTTATGATATACAAATTTATTTGAATTTACATGGCACATGTGTCGATTTAGCATGTACCGGTACAATTTGTCTTAGAATCAATAGTTAAATGAGTTTTTATTTAATAAAAAGTAACAACCTTTAAAAATTTATAATAACTACATATAACATTTCTAAACAATGTGAATCTCTTAAAATTGTAACTTTGTCGTGTCATATTTACATAAGCTATAACACCAACTTTTCCAATATTTAAGGTTTCTTTTTTCTTTTTCTAGTGAACATATTTAAGGTTTCTTTAATTCTAAAACATAAAGTATTTGGCTGATAATTATGTCATTATTTCTCTTAAAATCAATAGGAGATTTACAAGTTTGACAAGAGAAAAAGCTAGACACAATTTGGATGGTGAAATGTTAGAAGTGACCTACTCAATGATTTTTGGTGTTAGGTTTGGTAAGCTTTTTGGATGATAAATTATTAGTGCTCCAAAAAGAGGGAGTTCTATGAGAGAAAAAATGGTGCATTTTGTGGTCCTAGTGGACAATCTTAGAAGTTTTTTTTTTTTAGGGGAATCCAAAAAGTATCATCCATCCACTATATATATGGAAGCTAACATGCTTGGTTGAAGCACACACTTTCATATACTCATATCACACACATAAGTCAATTTAAAGCTTCCACCAAGACATAGCAAAGAAACACCTCTCTATCTCTAAACATGTTTTCCTTTTCTGATCACGAGATGGTTTTGATCTTTGGTCTTCTAGGTATGTTAAATTAAATTTTTAGTTCCACTTTTACTCTAACCTTTTCACTACACCATTTTCAACTTTGATGTTATAGAAATGTTTTATATGATTTAATTAGGATAAATGTTAACGAATATCCCGAGACACTCTTTAATTAGTTACTTTTTCTTCTTTCTATTTTTCATTCCAAATGGTCTAGTTAAACATTTAGAAGTTTTTGTTTGTTCGTTAGAGTTTTTTTTTAAATAGAGAATTTTTAAAAATAAATAAAATAGAAACAACTTCAAATGAGAAACTCTTTAAAAAATAATTATAACTATAGTAAACACATGAAAAATAGCTTTTATTTTTTGAATCTATAAAATTACTATCTAAATTGTTGAATATAAAAAAACATTCTTTTGAAAAGTTTTTCGTACAATCTCATAAACGTTTTCTTTCTTTTATTTTTAGTGAATACATTAAGGTTTTCATCACATTATTATGAGTGTAATATACTAATATATCTCATTCATGGTGTCCATGTTTTCATGTTTTCTGCTTCTGATTCTCTATGTTTCCTTTTTTGTGTCTAGGTAACATTGTCTCTTTCATGGTGTTCCTAGCACCATTGTAAGTCCTCTCTCAAACAAATTAAACAATATATAATTTTTCTATATATGAATATTACTTATACCTTAAAATGCTAGAAATCTCTTATATTTTTGTAATAAAAATAAACTCTATGTTACTCTCTCTTTCTTGCAGGCCAACATTCTATTCGATTTACAAGAAAAAATCTTCTGAAGGGTATCAATCGATTCCATATGTAGTTGCACTTCTTAGTGCATTGTTATTGCTATATTATGGCTTCCTTAAGACCAATGCCATTTTGATTATCACAATCAATTGCATTGGATGTGTTATAGAAGTTGCATACCTAATCATGTACATCATATATGCTCCCAAAAAGCTTAAGGTACGTAATTACCATAATCACAACATCTTTATTTCTTTCTAACTCTTTGCTCTCTACATTCATTATAAGAAAAAAAAGTTGAATTACATAGAAAATAAGAAAAAAAGTTGAATTACATAGACGTAAAAAATAAAATAAACTTCCAATTTTAACATATGTAATATTTAAGAATTTTTTTCCGTCTCTAATTTGCGATTATAGTTCGGTTTTTTTAGTAGTATTTTTTATTTCTCTCTATGACTTCTAGAGTGCATGTGATTGCCCTTAGGAGTGTTATAAACTACCTATTGAAAACTTAAATATGTAGCACCGATATTTCATATTGAAAGTGTGTTCGGCACGACACAACAATGATATTAGTGGTTACATTTAAGAATTTCAAATTTTTAAATTATTATCGAAGTTGATGTATTAACATGAGTGTCGTGCTCGATTTCCATGTCTGTGTTAATCTCTTTGGAGTTATATACCTAGAACACGAGTTAGTAAGATTATATAACGTGTGGAAATTAATAAATGTTTTGATTAATTGCAGATATCAACTTTGGTTTTTATACTTATTGCTGACCTAGGAGGTCTTGGCTTCACCATGTTAATCACCTTCTTTGTTGTGAAGCCTTCCTTCCGTGTTCATGCTGTTGGGTTGATTTGCGCCATTTTTAACATTGCAGTCTTTGCTGCTCCTTTAAGCATAATGGTACTTTCTCTAATTCTTACCATTCATCTTATATAGATCAAAATTATGCATTGGTATGTATAAAATGATCAACTACGACCTTTATTTAGGAACATGGAGTAACACCCTTAGAATCACTTCTGATTGTGGAGAATATTCATCTTAATTTTACTTGCACTAATAGAAAAGTTGAATTGATGAAAGAAATTAAAGACATAAAAAATAAAACTGGTCTCTCATTTTGATGTCTTCAACACTTTACAACTAAGTTGGAGACAAAATTCATGTTTTTTTGTCTTTAATTACCGGTCACTAATTTAACTTTTAAGGACGAAATCTACATATTGACCATCATGACTAATCCAATTTTGTCTAGTAGTGAAGCAATTTTTTTTTTTTATTGATGTGTGTTTTTGATTGAATGAAAAGATATTTAATTTAAAATTTGTACATGAATTGCAGAGAAAGGTGATAAGAACAAGAAGTGTTGAGTACATGCCATTTTCTTTGTCATTGTTTCTTACTCTTTGCGCCACCATGTGGTTTTTCTATGGTCTCTTTGACAAGGATAACTACATTATGGTGAGTATATAAAATATTTAATATACACATCCTAATAATTAATTTTTCTTTTATATCTTTGATAGAAATTAAACTAATTAATTGTTCTTTTGTGTTTTGCTTTTAAATCAGCTACCAAATGTGTTAGGATTTCTATTTGGTGTCTCTCAAATGATCTTATACCTCATATACAAGAATGCTAAGAATAAAGTAGAAACTAGTTCAACTGAGGAGCAAGAACATGGTTGTGATGATGGCAATAAACAAGATTTCCCTTCAGTAGTGGTGGTGGAAATGAAAGAGAATATTGTTTAATGTAACATTGTATGTTATATGATAAATAGGATGAATGATGAATAACATGTCTCTTATATCTAGTTATTATGTTCTATGTGCTACTAGGGACTATATTGCCACTTTGACTATGTAATAGATTAATTATTACTTCTAGTTCAAGTTACCATGAGTTTATGGTGTTGTTTCTGCTAATCAAACATTCCTTTTATGTTTTTATATAGCAAATAATTATATTATTCCAACACATTATATAAAAGTAATGCATACTTCATTTTCAAACAATAAAATAAAAATTTATAATAGATTAAAACTACCTAAAAGTAGCTTCCTTAAAAAAAAAAAAAACTACCTAAAAGTAGCTAATGATATGCATGTTGAACTTCAAGACTTCCAAACTAATTCTAAATTTTTTCGCATGTAGCAATTTACTCCTAATAAGTTGATTGTAATTGTTTATTTAAAGTATTGATAACGGGAGTTTTTTTTTTCTAAACCCAAAAGTCAATTCAAAAGTATAATTTCAAAAAGAAAAATGATAAATGAACACAAAAGTCACACTGACTTCGTATTTCTATACGGTTTTGTCGTTAAATTTGGCTTTTTTAATAAAATTTTTTAGCTCTCCTTGGCTTTATGCAAGTCTCATGTAATACCTAAATTTTCGCATACGATGTCGGCAAAAGAAGTGCTCTTTCAGAAATTAACATTGTTTTTCCTCCAAAAGCATACTCCATCAAGTCTCTAGCCTATTATAAGTAAAAAAAAAATCACTTTTTAATAATTTATTATATCCATAATTTATTTAATGAAATTCTAAAAGTGATTTTTTGCTTATAATAGTGATCAGATGAGTACTTTGTAATACATGTGTGGTTTCTTTTCATCGCAGGGGTGAGAATAGAAGCTTTTTGCATATATAGATTTAGGCTCTCATATTCTAGATACTATTTTCTAGATTCATGACATTTCCCTTACAATATAGTGCTTGTGTTATACTCAATCATCTTGAATTGATTAAACTGATTTATCCATCTTATCCCAATAGTGTAGTATAGACTATTCCTCTTAATCTTCCTCGTTGTGCTTTTCTCGATCATAACCTTCTAATGGATAGTCTTGATTATAGACTATACTCTTATATCCGAAAAACGGAGATGTATAAGGTGATTAATTCGAGTTGATGTTGAAGATGTATTCAGATTTGTAGTTGAGCGACTAGAATCAAGACTATCCATTTTAACAACCTCCTAATGCTCACGTTGGTTCGACTATATTGAAATGAAGGATTAATTCTCTGCTTTTTAACAATATGATTTCTCGTCGTTAACTAAAATCTTAGTACCTGCCTTGTTTCTGGTTTTGGTGGTATTCAACAACACATTTTCATTGCATTATTTTAGCCTTAGAAGTTTTAAGGTGTTTTCTGTTGGCGATTGACAAACTAGCCTAAGTTTAAAAACAATATGTTATGCAACTGCGTCTATAACCGCGATTTGACAATACTGTGTTTAATAGTGTATGGTCAAACTACATTGTTTTTTTTTCAAAAAAATTCTATGCTATAGCTGCTATTTGATAACACTGCAAGAAAGAACTAAAATAATAACAGATTAACAAGACTACACTTAATCTAATTTTATCCTACTTTGTTTTAAGTGTAACACCCCACAAAGTGTAACATTTAAGACTATCACATAATATCATCAAATTTGTTTGCATGTTAAAGATGCCAACGATAAAATAGTACCTATAAGTCCAAGATGTTGCAAGCATTACTAGATGAATTACTATTGATCATTAATCACTAATCAACAATTTAAAAATGAATTAAACATTAAAATCAAAATTAACTTTTTCAAAAAAGTCAGTTTCCTGACTGCACCGTAGAAGCTCCCCCAAAAAAATCGTAGTGTAATTTGAACAAACTTCTATTTTCTGCAATTCACTCATCTTTCAACATTTGATTTATTTCATGCCAAATATTCTATGCAGAATTTTAAATGGAACACTGAAGTGGAGTTTTGAAACTCCCGTTGCATTCTAACAGTTAGACATTCTATAGAGTTGGAGCATCTCTTTGCCTTTCTTCTGAAACAAGAACTTTGAGTGTAAGTTAGTACCTTGAAATCAATCCCAAAAGCTTATAGTCTTTATAGCACTTTTACTTCACTTTATGAAAAAGTGAAGTAGTTTTCTGACCTGAGATTGTTTTGATTTGTTACAGGTGCCTATAGCAAATGCAATCTTTTTCTGTGGCGATCGAGAAACTAGAAGTTTTATAGAAACTTTCTGAAATTGTCGTGTCCAAATTCAGTTCTTTCATCAATGCTTGGGTTATTGAAGCTTCTGTTTTAAATGACCAAAAAAGACTATGAATGCATGACATGGCCTAATTAAATGCTAGACAAAATATCTTGCATGATGTGATTCTCCAATAATAAAGTCAACTTGTTTGCATTTTTTACAACTTGCAATTATTCAATAACAATTACCACTTGGCCTAAATGCTTTCCTTTCCTGAATTTCTTTGTGATGCAGGTAAAACTAATAATCATTTATTAGGATGATTGCAAGTATTTGGTGTTCTTCTGGAATAAATGTCACCAGTGTTTTCTAATCAAACATAGAAGCTAATTAACATTTTATCATATTCAAGCAGCTGTCACAATTTGTAACACATGTGTAATTGGGAATAAGATATGGCCTGAAAATATGTTAGTAAATGGAAGGCTCAACCCAAATTTTAAGAATAACCAGTAAAAAGTCATTTTGTACAAAAACTCCAAAAGTTCATTGTACCAATCATTTAGCAAGATATATATTATTCAGTTATTCCAAATATCATTTTTTTAATGAGGGAAGAAGAAACTCTATCTTACGGGTTTAATTCCCTAATATAATGATGGATAAATTAGATATCTAGTCCCTTAATTTATTTATGGTTTTCATTTTGATCCCACAATTAACTGTAGTTATGCTTAGGTCCTTTAACTTTACTTTGATAGTCAAGTGGGTCCATTCTCATTAGCTTTTAACTTCAATGGTTAACGTGGATCAACATTGTAGGTGGTCCACCAAAGACCTTATAAATTTTTTTAATTAGAATCCTTTGATCTTTTTTTTTTTTTTTTGAAATGATAAACATTAGATCATATGCATGTCTGCTAAGATATATAAGAAAGGGATTATGAATTATGAAAATAATATTCATGTTTTATGATTATGAATTTTATCATATGACCTCCTTTCTAAGTGTGAAAAGGACAAACACAACACATTGGTAATTTTATTTTTTTTGAGCAAAAAAATAAAAATAAAAAAATAAATATATTACCAATATATTTAAGAGGCATTTAGTATACTTAAGAGCTAATTTTATTTATTTTTTGACAAAACACACATTGGTATACTTAAGAGGCATTTAGTATTGATTTTAATTTTAAGAAGGGTTTAAAAAAAATTAAGTGGTTAAACTAATTGATCAATTTTATGACAGCATAAACTTTATACATTATAAAGTGATTAAATTATATCCTATTTTTTAGATGCAAAAAGGAAAAATATAGCTAAAACTCTCAAGTTTGTATATGTTCTGATTCAATTTCTTTCCATATTTCTTGTCATAATACAAGGTGGTTCTTATAGTATCCATGAAGTTAATCCTTGTAAAACAGATAATGATTGTATAAGACCTAAAAGATTTAATATCAGGTATCGTAAAGGATTTTGTGTAAAGATCAGCATGTGAAATGAAAGGAGTTCTTGCTCTAGAAAAAAATTGTACAATATACTTTATGTTACAATGTTCCACGAGCTATCATTTAACTTTTTTTCCATGCACCAAATAATTGTATCTTTTTTTCTTCCTCATTTCATGGACCTTGAAGTTTTGAATTTATACTCTAAGATGATGTCAATAAAATAAAATAAAATAAAAGAAGTCAACAAAGAGTTTTATTTATAGTGTCTTCTTATCTTGTTAATTTGGTTGTATCACACCTTTTTTTTTCACATCTCCACCACCTATAAGAATCACTTTAATAGTTAAGTTGAAAAGTCATTACTATCTTATTGTTTCAACAAAAAAAAATTATTCATTTAAATTTGTAGACTACATTGAAAAGAAAAAAAACACAAATTCAACTTTGCCAAAACTACAATAGAAGAACTATGTGAACTTTTAGTGTATGATTTAATCTTTTTGCATTGTTTCTTATGAGGTTCGAAATCATTATTTGATGTAGGAATCTCGATATCATTACTATTATTATTATTAACTTATTCATCTTCCAAGTCCTTCATGTTGTCGTGCGCATCAACTTATTCCTCTCCTGGCTATTTGTTGTTGGTATCCTTTGTCGTATCATCATCCAACTGCTCAACCTCGGGTGGGCTGAGGTTTATCTGAAGGTGGATTCCGCGGGGGCCGAGTATCGTTAACTGTGATAGTTAACGGTGATAGGCCATTTGGATGAATCTCCCTTCACCATTTGTTTCTCCGATTTGGACTTGTCTTCCTTGTGTTTTAGGTACAACTTGTTACAAATAACAACTGAATGCCCAATAGTAAAGCAATTGGAATAGAATTCCGGAATCCTTTCGTAGACAACATCAACATAGAATGCTTAACCCTCAAGCTCCAACGTCACCTCATAAAAAATCCGCTTTGAAAGGATGTAACATATAAGATGTGATTTAATCTATTTATAGTGTATAATGAAGGTACTAAAAAATCAAGAAAGGATGGGTTTTAATTGTGTTTACTATTTTTAAATAAAAATCATTTTGTCTAAAAGTAAAAAAACAATACTCTGTTCAAAACACATTTTGAGAGACATTAAACAAAAAACAATATTTTAAGCAGTTTTCGTAAGTTCTTTATAAAATAGTTTTACGAGCAAGTTAATAAAGCATTGATAAAAAGGTATTTGCAGATAAGACAAAAAATAGTTAAAGATAAAAAGAGATGAACACATTATGTTCATAGTATATACAGTACAAATTTTTAAATTTTGCACGTAATGGTGAAAAAATTGAATACAAACCTTCAAAAAATGAGCCCCAAAATTATATTTTTAGGTTTTGAAATTTTGTTCGCAAAGTTAACAGTACATCCTAGGTGAATCAATAGGCAACCAATGATTTGATTTATATGTTTACCTTTGTATGGAATTTTCAATGCTCGACTTCTCCCAAGTTTTT
>Ga0228711_1002564_pt1 | contig 28025 bp, 18 predicted proteins | sample MedpolnodulmetaG_2_FD_177996 | JGI IMG/M metagenome (GOLD analysis project Ga0228711, IMG submission 177996) | Root nodule microbial communities from Medicago polymorpha collected in Santa Monica, California, United States - brown nodules | ecosystem: Host-associated > Plants > Roots > Nodule... | reverse complement strand
AAAAAAAAAACTCAAAATGGTATTTCTTTCATTGTAGTTCTCATTAATTTATTTTAATAAAGATCATATGTGTTTTCAGTCAATGTAATATATATGTTTCCCCTTAGTCCCTTAGTCCTTAAACAATGACTTACATTAGGGTTAAATATGTTTTTGGTCCTTATAAAACTGAGACCTTTTAAGTTTAGTCCTTACTTAATTTTAATAGTTCTTTTAGTCCCTAATTTTTTTTTCCTGCACTCACTATTAGACCCTCCTCAATTCAAATTTGTTTAATTTATGCTTAAACTCTTGAATTTTTTAACAATTTTTTGAAGACGTGTTAAGAACATTACTAAAAGCTCATCCGCAAAAAAATGTCGTAAAATTTGATTTCTACGTTCAGATTTTGTTAATTTTATCTTTAACTTTTGCTATTTTAAAAAATTCATATTTAATTCGTTTCATGTTAAAAAAATCTAAATTTTAGTAAATGAACCTTTCATAGTATTCTAAACGTGTCTCAAAAAAATCGTTCAAGAATTTAAGAGTTTAAGGATAATTAAGAACTATTTTTTGAGCAAGATCTAGTAATTTGACTATTTTTTGTATAACTTTTGTGTTGTTTATACATAAATCATAAATTTTGTAGTTTCAACTTTAAGTTGAAATTAGATGTCTATAAAATAGTTCCTCTAAAGAACATTGCTTCATAATGATCTATGGATAAAAAAAAAGTCGTTAACATTAGATATCATCGTTCTACGCTCTACAAGAAAATTTATATTTTGCGACTTTTAAAATTACTAATTGCGACTGTCCCCCAACAGACACGGATGTTGGACTCGCAACTGCATTTTGCGACAGTTCAAGGATTTTCAACAGTTTGCAAGGGTCGCAATGCATAAAATTTATTAATAAAAAACTCATTGCAACAGTTTAGAACTGTCGCAATTTGTTGAGTTTATTTATAAAAAAAAAATCAGTTTTTCCTGAATTTTTAATAGAACTTTTTACTGATAAAAAATATATAAAACTAAATTAATTCATAATAAAAAATATGAACAAATTCATAAACTAAAATATGAATTTTACATTCATATAAAATACAAACAAGTGATATAATAAGGTTTCTTGAGTTCGTAACATGAAAATTTAATCAATTATGTAGATGAATAGATTCCAAAGAATGTTATGCTCTGTTCGGTAATTCTATGTCTTCCACCTAAAAATAATTAATTGTGTAACTTATCGCACAATCAAACTATAATTAATTTCTGATATATTTGTCAAAAAAACCACCATGGAATAGCATACATGTGAATATGATGTGCAATTTATGTCAGAAGACTATAAGCCAAGGGCCTTAACATCTTAAAGCTTGCTCGCCCAGTCCCAAGTAGATCCCTGGAAGTTTGAAAAACTATGAATTAGAATATGCTCAATACATTTGTATGTTGTCAGGCTTAATTTCCTCTTATTGCTCTAAAATTCTTTATAAATTAGAATAAGTTCGATACATTTGTATGTTGTCATGGTGGAAGGCCAAATTTTAGCCATACTCCTGACATGCGTGCATTTAAATCACAACTCTGAAATTTCACAAACATATCTAATATTGTAAGGAAAAACAAAGGAGGCTTACCTAGAGCCTTATTTTTAAGTGACATACCTAGAGCCTTATTTTTAAAAAATTTAAAATATTAGTAACGAGCCTTTCATAGTGTTTTAAACTTGTCTAAAAAAATCGTTCAAAAATTTAAGAGTTTAAGGATAATTAAACAAACTTTGTTGTAGTAGGGACTAAAATTAGAATTTTTTTTTTGTAGGAAATAAAAACATATTTAACCCTATAAAATATGGTCATAAACAAGGATAAAGGGAATTCCACACAAATATATCTCTTTGTTTAATATGCATCTCTGTTTACCTTCATTAAAGCCAATCTTGGGTCTTTTATGTGTTCATGAACTTTCATTGTGTCATGATCATAAGTCAAATTGTTGGCTTGTTAATAAAAAAATTCAAAATATTAATTGTAAAAAAAATCTTATGTTATGAATTAAACATTGATATTCTAATAAATCACTAATTTTGGATCCAAATCCCAATCGGAAGTGCCATATCATAGGGAAAACAAAGAATTCATAAATAAAAGTTGTAACTGAATTAACTAGAACTAACTAATGGCATGAGCCAAAAATACAAGCTGCCCCTATTTACAGTAACTAACTACAAAGCATAGCTACAAGATGATTTAATTCAGTGTTGGACATCAAATTATTCTAAACCAAGTACTCACCAAACAAATTATATATTGATCAAGTATTCCCAATTTATTCTTAACGTGTTGGTCACAGTAAATTTAGTATCCATGGATTCCAAATTTATAAATTTGTATCATGAATATTTAGAAATATGTATCATGAATACGTGCACAAATGAGACAGATACACGGGTAGGATATTCGTCCACACGTGGGTAGCAGGGGCCTACTACTCGTTCACCTTCACACTCCTACTTCGAATTTCCTATATAGTTCCAGCCTTTACAAGTTTAAATTTATATCTAACTACAGTCAAATCCCAAATAAAAGATAAATTCTATACAAAAAAAGGAAATCATCAACAAGGTTGTACCTCCATTTCTGCATCGTCTTTCAATAGCTTTGTGGCAACCTCACGCTGGAAAGAGATTCAGCCTTTACTCATGTAGAAGTGAAAATAATGTCACTAGTTAAACAAACACAGGTAAAAACTATTTTCAATTCTATTTCTAGTAAAACTAGGAACATTTGTGAAGGAAATTGGCCTATCAAGGACAACAAGAAGCTGTCAATGCTAAAATTGTAGAAAAGTCACAAATGAATGTGTATAAAATAAAACTCCTCGTATGAAAATCATTTGCCAACCAGAATAAGAAAATTACAATTATACTCTACGCCAACAAAAATAAGAAAATTACAATTATACTTTAAGAAATTTAGAGATATTATTAATTTAAATAAACATCTATATGTGCACGAGATAAATCCAAAGTCATGAGGAATTACAGTGCAGAACCCTCTGCAACAAGCCCATAACCAATTATTGAATATGGCAATCCTATGTCTTAAGGAAAAAATTCCAGCCATATTTGACAATGACTTTGAATGAATTCTAAAATAGGTAAAGCAAACATATAACTCTTTGTATCAAACGAAAAGATAGAAAAGTACCTCCACGGAAAAAGGTAGGGGCAATACATTGAGGAAAATGAAAAGATGGCTATATTTCTTACCTGATTATTTGCTCTAGAGCTTTCCTGTCAAATTTATCAATCACATCAGCAAGTCTTTTGAGAACATTGTATGCCTAAGAAATTTCAGAAAAATAAAATGGTTATTTTATGGATAAGATAAGCAAAACAAGAAAGTTGAAAAGCTAACACAGCACCCAAAGAGCTGAAAACAAAGGTACCACACATGCGAACTACATCATAATCTAGACATTAAAAATTTAGGTTTTAGCTGGTAACAAAGGCTTCTGAATAATGATATGTAAACTTAAGTTCAAGGGGAAAATGTGTTAATTGCATTATGCTCACCCACAAGAACACTAATATTCTTGAATTCTTGAAATACACGCATCCAAAAGTAGAAATAACTCACATAGGAGCTTCTACCTTGAAGGACTTTTATAGGTGGGGCACGGTTTTGTGAGGCATCGACAACAAGCAACCGAACTTCCAATCAGATTCATCACTGTCTCCGTCAAGCATGCTAACCCGAATGAAACGTAACAAACGTACCTAAAAAGTGATAACGATGAAACGTGTAAGCTTTTAGAACAACATAAAACAGAAGTTTATCTTAGAAATTGTGGTTGGATATAACAGAATCCTACAAAATCGGCTTATGAAGCAATGACATAGCCAGAAAAAAGCGTGGCTGGGCCAAGAATTAAATAATCTATAATATATAAACACAAAATTAAAGTTGTAATAAGCATTAAACATGAAAATACAAGTGGGGAGTTTTCCTAAAAAATGACTTGCATATTTTACTACTGCTATAAATTATGTAACTGGTGTTTATAGTACAACTGTTAATTACGGGAATTTTCAGTTGACATGACAATATAAAGGTGGTTCGATATGGTCCAAATCTGAGGTGAGCATTTCCCCCACTTATAAGCACGTGTCCAAAACCTGCTCTTAACCAAAGCGAGACTCTTTTAACAGTTTAAAAAGAAAAAAGTTGTACATAGTCTCTGAGTTAAAGAATTACATGCTCAATTTTGCGCCTAAAATTTAATATGGTCCCAATATCTACAAGAGAATCTAAGAGTTGCTACCATGATTATGCTAGGAAATGATATAGAGACAAAAATACCTTGTATGACCTTCTGATGATAGAAAGAACATACAACCAGTTCCATTGGTATAAGAATTTTTGAATCCAAAGCAGCTGCAGTTTGTCCAACACATAGCTTGACAATTACTTATGGTATAGCTTGTATTTCCTATAACATTTAACATCGCCATATTGGGATAACCTATTTTGCTTGCAAATACATCACCAAAATTCCTGCACGCAGGCTTGTCCTCATATTTTGGCAACTATTATCGGTGTTGCAGCCATAACAAACATCAGCCCTTGCTAAAGTATTTGCTTTCCTATTCCTGTTTTTCAACTGCCCATTTCCCAATAGAGCCCATATGGTAAAGTCTTCATCATTTTATAGTTTAAATGAGAAGGAATCTTCATTCTCATTAGTCACAGGTGTGTACTGAACTTCTTTATCTGCAGCTATATGCTTAAATTTCTTATGTCTCAACTTTCCACTTTTCCAGTAAGCTTTTTCTCTATATTTAATGACCAATTATTTTCCTATGGGTTCTCAATCATGTCTAAATGGACCAGAAGCTGGGGTTGAAGGAGTAAACCATGACACAAGTGACCAATTATGACCAGTTTTGCGATTCACACCTAATTTCATACCAGGGAGCAAACTATCTGTAGGATAATCAAAACTTTGCCACAAAAAAGTATTACTGTTCATCCTATTCTGTTGAACTTGTTGTACCACAAAGTTGCCTGTATCCAATAAGGTGGCCACAAATAGAACTTCTGTTCAAAGGTTGAGGTGGATCATATAGGATTATTGGTTCACTAATATTGGACTCTATTTTGTGTGCACCGGAATGGCCAAGTAGTAATGCTGCAGAATCCATGTCAACAGGTTGGTCTCTGTTAGCTGTCCACACATACCAGTCATTTCCTCGGGGAGATATGCTAAGACAAGCAAGGTTTCCTGAATCAGTTGATTTTTCGAAACTCATGCAATATTTACCTTGTTTAGAACATAGCTTGTATGTGGCATTCAGTTTATCACCTGCTTCAAACTATCAATATTTTCTGCTTTGACATAGATAGAAGTACTAGTCATCCACCACCACAAACTCAAGTATGTGAAGAGAAGTAAAATATCAGCTTTTCCTTGTGCACTGCAAAGCACCATAGTTAATGCTTCAAATGTGAGAAGGTTAGATTGCAATTAAGCTTTGGATTAATAAAGATGGTGGTTCAAGCTTGTGGAAATGCGAAGCGAATAATCAATCAATAAAAAGAACTTTGTCATTCATGTTGCTAATCTTAAGTAGAATATCCTTTGGTAATTTTGTGATAAACGTTTTCTCTAAAAGACAAATATTAATTTTTAAATAGTAGGTTGTGCTCGGTGATTCTGGATATCCAACCATTGATTGGTTTTGAACCGTAAATCTTTGAACGATCTATCTTTTATTTTTGGGAAGGGGAAAAGAGAGAAAAACCCTAAGAAATTAAGGATCCGAGGGTTGGTTTCGCAAAGGGAAGGTTTTACGCACCCTAAACGACTTTGGTATTCCAAAGGAACCTCTTGCCTACTTTATCTTGTGCTAAATTATTTACTTATTTTGAAAATATGTGCCTAAAAGTCTAAGTGTAAGAATGGGGAAAAAAGAAGCATGTTTTTGGTACTTTTTTTATTGATTTGGAAACACCTAAGTCTTTTGCCTACTTACCCAAAAAAAAAGGATCAAAATTAAGTAGTTCACTCTTGTAAAAAAGTGAGTAATTGGCTGGATTAATTTTAAGGTTTTTTGAAAAAAAAGTTTTAAGAGGGTAAGAAGCCGAGAAGGCATAGAAGAATAAAATGAAGTGAGGTTGATTGATTTTAATTAAAAGAAAGTCTAAGTATGAATTAAGGCATATTAAAGTTTGATTACGAAATAAAAGGAAGAAGGAGTCTCTTGGGTTAAAAATCCAAGGAATTTTAAGAAAATATTTTTGATGTTTTGCCTATTTGATTGTTTTTGAAAATGATTTTTCTAAGTTAAAATCAAGCTAAAAAATCTAAGCCCGACGACGTAGCTTAATAAAGCGAGAAATTTGCAAAGGACATTGGATCCCAAGCAAATTCTCAAGTACTTGAAATGAACCTAAAATTACTAATAGTTTGATTTTAAGAAAAAAATCTTTAAAGTTCAATAGTTAACATAATTTAACTCTAATTCATTTCGGGTTCGATTACGGTAAAGAAATACATTCTAAGGCATAATGAGTAAAGAAATAAAAAGAAAAAAAGAAAAAGAAAATAATACTAAATAATGGCAAATGCATGATATGATGATATGATATTAACAGTAAATAAACTAAAATAAAGCTAATAAAAGAAAAAGAAAAAAAAAGATGAGATAATAATACAAAATAATAAAACAGCAAGTAAAAAAATAATAAAAAAAATAAAATAAAAATAATAAAAAAAAGAAAAAGAGAAAAAAGAGATAATAACACTAAACTACAATAAACTAAAGCAAATAAATGAATAATAAAAGAAAATAAAAGATGAGATGATAATTCTAAAAAAAAATAAAAAATACGGCAAGTAAATAAAGTAAATAAATAAAAATGCTAAAGATAAACTAAATAAAAAGGAAAAATATGCATGAAATGACACTAAAGTAAACTAAATAAAATAAATAAAGGAAAATAAAAAAAAAATTATGTAATGTTGCATCTTTCTTGGAAAAAAATGACAAAAATAAATAAATAAAATCTAGAGAAATAATAAAAAAGAATGCAAAAAAGAAAAACAAAAAAATGGGGGGTGCAAATTTGAAAATGGGGGTGTAATAGAAACTGCATATAGCACAAAAAAGGCAGGCGGGACCCGCGGTCAACAAGGAAGGAAGGAGGTCAACTCCTTCTTCTTCCGACATCATGCTTCAAAAAATTAAAATCTCAAATAGGCACCAAATCTCACAAACTAAAATACCATTTCGATTGGATTTTCACGCTAATCATGAATTTACGCTTAGATTTCACAGTGAATGTTTGTACAGAGAGAAAAGTGAAAAATAAGTTTTGACCAAAAAAATAAAACTAAAAAAAAACAGTGAATTAAGCAAAAATAGTTAAAGGGAAAACATCAAAACAACTCCAGGGGTATCAAATCATCAAAACCGACCTTAATTGAGCCTTGTAATGGTCTAACTCACTATCATTTTTTCTTGAGAAATTGTGGTTTTGAATTTATGAATTTGGGTGGTTTTTCTTGAGTTTTTGTATGTTTTTGGTTTGTTGGAAGTGTTTATGAACTTTTGGTTGAAGAATGGTGAAGTTTCATGGAGAAATGAAGATTTTGGAATTTTTGATGAAAATGGTGATTTTGTGAACTCAAATTTTGGCCCGCACTCTCTCTGATTTGTTGGGTACTTATAGAGGGAGTGGCTTGGTCACCAAGAGTGCTAAAATTAGGTTAAGTGGTGGGTAAGAAAGGGTAGTTTGGAATTTTGCAAAAAGAGTTTTTGAGACTTTTTGGATGATTTTTGGTGGTGAGTGATGATGTGTAGGATAATGATGAGGTGTTACATGTGAAAAAGAATCTAGATGTACAATTTGTGGGGAAAGAAATGAAATGGTAGTGAAATGTGCATTTTGGGTGAATTTGTTAAAGTTAGTGTTTTTTTAGTTTTTGAAAATGAATTTTGTAACTTTGAAAATAATAAAACAAAATGGTGTAAAGTTTGTGATCTTTGTGATAGAAATGTAATAGAAATGAGAGGAATTGAAATTGGAATGTTTGGTGTGATGAAATTGAGTTTTCCTGAGAATGAAGTAACAAAATAAAAATGTGAAAAAAATAAATAAAAAATGCATTAAAAAAAAAGGAAATTTGAAGTTAACTTGTGGAACAAGTAACTAAGGGGAAAAACATTAATGGGAATGCGTTTGGTGTGAGAAGAAAAATGTTTATTTTGTAAAGGTCAAAATATGGGGTATGACATAGGTACTACGTAGGGAAAATCATCATATATGTAAATTGGATGACAGTTAGTTTATAAAAGAGCGCTGCTATAACACACGACAAATACAACACACAAAAGCCACACGACATGACCAAGAGCACCCATTTGGCTTTACTAATGGATTTGTTTTTGGTTATTGAGGCTTTTGTATATAGTAGTATATTAAAAAACAATGTTAAGCAATGACTGACATACATAACCCAATTCATTCCAATATTATATATTAAAAAACAATGTCACCAAAGGAATGGTGAGGTAAGACACTTATCTAGGCCACCAAATGAGTTGTTTTTGTGATTTCTCATAGGAAATATACAGCAGAGGCAAAAGTTGTCATTTTCTGTTGAATCCAAAGCAGAAAAAATAACAAATGGTAGTTATATAAACTTGTTTGTGCAAATTACATGACAAACATTGTCATGTACTTCAGCATTTTCCTTTATAAAAAGAAGTTTTCACATTCATTTTTCTAATCTAACGTAAACCGCATTTCTTTATAGAAAGGTTATGGAACAAAGTTGTCACATTTGTTTAATACCTAGATGATGTTGATACGTACGTTGCATGGAACAAGTATCTTGTACTTAGAGAAGGAATACTATATTTTATATCTTGTTGAACTGTGTCTTCTAAACTTCATAACAAGTGGAAAAAAAAAAGGGGCATGGTCCATGACGCCATTAGGCAGGGGTTACTATGAGTTCTTTTTTTCATCTGAAGAGGGTATGCGCATGACATGGGCGATGGGGACGATTAATTTGAAACCAGGTGTTCTCCGTTTGTTTGAATGGCAAAAAGATTTTAATATGCACAAGCAACGTAACACTCACGCACAAGTATGGATCCGACTTTTGGAATTACCTCAAGAATATTGGATGGATAGGACGCTTCGGGAAATTGCTAGTGCTTTGGGCACCCCACTCCTTATTGACAGTGCGACTTCCAAGTGCATCTACGGGCACTATGCACGCATACTTGTCGACATGGACTTTTCAAGACAAATATTTCTTGAAATTACGGTTGAGAGAGAAGGGTATGCGTTTCAGGTGCAGGTGGCCTATGAGTGGCTTCCGGATTACTGTACACATTGTCATACCATAGGCCATGACATATCCTCATGTCGGTGGCTATATCCAAAGAAGGATAATATTGTGCACAAAAAAAATATTGTCCAAGGCAAAAAACCAGCACCAGTACCAAAGCAAACTTGGGCACCTATCAAAGACAACCCGTCGGGCATTGGTTCCTCTATTGCTTTTGCAGCACCTCAGACAAATAAGGAACCAGTTATTACTGAAGCAGAGGCACATACCATTACGGTACAGCAGCAAGATATTCCACAGGAGGCAGTGAATCACGAAATTATTGCAGCGAAGGAGCAATCACCCTGGGCCACTGTGAAGGTACCATCTGAACATCAAATTTTGGGGTCCGACACCATTGACGGAGATACAACGCATCACTTGGAGCATACAAATAGCCCACCTCCCCCGGAAACCACGCACCAACAGACACCAAAACAGACAGCCACTACTGCGCCCTTTCCTCGTGATGTTGTGTCGTTGGAGGTGGCAGAAGAACATCAATCTATTGACAATGCTGCCATTCCGGTTGTTGATGATATAAATGAGCACCATGACATCGATATTAATGCCACAATCAACATGGAAGCAGACACGGAGCAGCAGGAAGACACAGTAACCATATCACCTTCTCCGATTGTTCCGGATGAACATATGTGGCTGCCAAAATTCAACAACAAGAAGTTCATCCCAGCAGAAATATTCAGCATGGTTTAGATTTGTGGGAACGGGTGCGTCAATATGATGCGAGATCAGCTGTGGAAGACTTCACACCGGTTCTAACAAGGAAGCAGAAACAAAAATTAAAAGTACAACAAGTCTTACAGAAGAAGCCTACCAAAACCCGTGCTCGGGGTGATCCTACTACACCTGCCCAATGAATTTTTGGACTGTTAGATTCAGAGGGGCGTGGTTATTTACTTCTCATATTTATCGCGACGACAACTGTTGTGCGGACAAACTTTCCTTCTGAGTTGTCCGTCGATTTCTTTCGGGATAGAGGTGGATTACCCAACTACAGATTTTCATAGTTTGTGTTTTGGGGAGTTTTTGTTATTTGTTTTTTACTCTCTGTTTTAGTTTTCTTTCTTTGAGGGTTTTGGCTTAGTCCCCCCTCCTTTGTAATTATTTTCCCCCCTTTTTTAATAAAATCCTTAGAGTTTGGTGGCATAGGATGGAGGCTTCTCGGGGTGCCAATCTGGTTGGGATGTCGATGTTGCCTCTTGACGCCTGTCCTATCTCCTTGCTTATCAAAAAAAAAAACTGTGTCTTTTGGATAGATGTATTTTCATTTGTAATACCTTTTGGCGGTGATGTATGTATGTTCTTACGGTCTTACCTGTTCTCACGAGTCTTTTGTTGGTGTACTATTTGGTGTTTTTTTTAGAACTCCTTATCTATCTATCTTGACTCATTTATGTACATGTTATGGTTATGTTTCCTTTCTTTATCAGTCTTGCTTTAATTTTCTATTAAAATCTAAGGTTAATTAAGTAAATCATCTCTATAAATATTTAAAATTTTGTTTTTAGTCCCCAGAAAATAAAATCATACTTTTTAGTCATGCGGCATTTTCTTTAGCTTTTTAGGCACCTAAAATGATAACATAAATGTTTTACGGGAACTAAAATTGTTGGCGGAAAATTTTAGAGGGACTAAAAAGTGTGATTTTATTTTGTAGGGACGAAAAAACGAAATTCACGATATTTATAAGGTCCATTTACTTAATTAACCCTAAAGTTTAATTAGTTTTATTTATGCATAAATTTGTTCAAATGTGGTTTCCTTTAAAAGAATGTTTTACAGAATATTTTGTTAACACTTTTTCTGGAAACGATTCTAGATTTGCAAAAAGTTCTTAAAATAATACACAACACAATTCAAATGACCTGTATTTGAAGAAAAGTCTAGGACGAGGCAAATCAGACACATATATTTGATCATCGTCTTAGAAATCGTGGTTGGACCTAACACAACCCCACAAAACCGGTTTGTGAGGTGAGGATTGCCCCCACTTATAAACACATTGTCAGGCCATGTCCTGTCCGATGTGGGACTCTTAACTCACCCCCTCACGACCAGCACTATTGGGCTTGGTTCGTGGACATAAATGGTGGGTGGCCCGATAGCGGAAACCTGATAGTAGGTGGCCGAATGGATCTTGAAAAGGCTCTGATACCAGCTTAGAAATCGTGGTTGGACCTAACACAACCCCACAATACCGGCATGTGATGTGAGGATTGCCCCCACTTATAAACACATTAATGAAATTGGAGGCCTAACTCATCCTTAAAAACCGGTTCATAAGGTGAGGATTGCCTCCTCTATATAAACTTTTATCAAGAGTCTTATCTATCCGATGTGGGACATGGGTTTTTCCCAATAGAGTGTTGGGCGTGACGGGGGTGTATTGGGAAAAACCCATGTCCCACATCGGATAGATAAGACTCTTGATAAAAGTTTATATAGAGGAGGCAATCCTCACCTTATGAACCGGTTTTTAATGATGAGTTAGGCCTCCAATTTCATCACATCGCAAAGTAATTTTTCTTTCAAAATCATTCTATTAATTCACTCTGATTCATGTCTTACACATCATTGTCAAAATTACTTGCATGCCTAAATGATGTTCCTATTTCTTCTAAACATGATAAATCCTGTCATATGTCTAATACATTCAATGTCTTCCCAAGGGATCAATGCTTGAGAAGGAAAAACAAATAAAACATTTTAATTCTAGCACATCATGTGTTGGTACACCCATCGCAAAAGTTTATTCTATAAATTTAGTATTTTCTTCACTGGATCTATCTATATTTTGCTCGAGTGAATGAGAGTTTTCATATGTGGAATCCACACCAACTTCTTTGCCATATGTTTCTTCCTCAAAAACTCTTGTTCTACCATAGTATGTTGGTTTCTTAGGCAAAACATCGACTTTAATTTTGTTAGTTAACATTGCTATAACATTGGACATTGTGGGACGGTCATTTGCGTTTTCTTCTACGCATAACAAACCAGCATGAACACATCTTGCCACCACATCCTCAGAAAACGAATCATTTAGTAATGGATCCGCTAACTGAAGAACCACGCCTTCTTTCCATAGCTCCCATGCCTATTACATCAATGATTATATTTCATGTCAAAACTCAGTCAACATGTATGCATTGTTTAGAAGGAGTATATAGAAATGATGACATACATGTCCTACTAGATTAAGTGGTCTGTCTTCAGAGTAGAAACTATTGTTTTTTTCACCATTGATAATTTCAAGGAGCAGCACTCCAAAGCTATACACATCAGACTTTGTAGAAAAAACTCCTTCCATTGCATACTCTGGAGACATGTAACCACTGGATGAAACAAAAAATAATCATGATATTAAAAAACAGATTCAGTTTACACAATTCTCGATAGAATTTAGAAGCAAAAAATAACATGAGAAACTCACTATGTCCCAACTATCCTGTTGGTATTTGCTTCAGTTTCTTGTTTTGTGAACTTTCTTGCCACACCAAAATCAGAAATTTTGCGGTTCATATTTTCATCAAGGAGAATATTACTAGCCTTCAAATCTCTATGGATAATGCGGAGTCTTGAGTATTTGTGAAGGTATAGTAGTCCTTGAGCAATTCCTTCTATTATGCGAAAGCGTTTGTTCCAATCTAGCAACTTTCTTCTAGTGGAATCTTCTCACACAGAAAAAGAAAGAAATACAATGCCATGAGAAGAAGTATTAAAATAAATATGAAGAACCATCATGTAGATAGACAAAATAGGTAACATTACTTGTATATATTAATAAATTTTAGTTCTCTACATCAAGTCACTAAAATTACTCTTCTTAACATCAATTATCTGTTTTTAGTGCTGAAATGAATGGAGAGCAAATATTTTAAGGAAACAGTTGACACACGCAATTAATATATCTCACCAAATAAAAAGAAGTCCAAGCTTTTGTTGGGCATATACTCATAGATCAACATTCGCTCTTGTTCATGAATGCAATGACCGATTAGCCGAACAAGGTTTGTATGCTGAAGCTTACTAATGAGTGTTAATTCATTTCTAAACTCAGTCATTCCTTGTCCAGAAGTTTTTGAAAGTTTCTTTACAGCTACTTCTTGCCCTGAAGGTAGAATTCCCTGAATTGAATATAAAAACATCATTGATAAAATGGACGAATGCATAATCTCAACTATTTCTTCGTGCAGTTATTTTATCTCAGCAAAACTAAAAAAGGGTCACCTTGAAAACAGGTCCAAAGCCACCTTGTCCTAACTTGTTTTCTGATGAAAAGTCATTGGTAGCCACAATTATTGATGAATAGGTAAACACTTTTAGGTCATCTGCTTTGCTTAAATCACCTTCTAGATCATCGCCATCAGAGTATTGCCTAGAACCTTCTAGATCTTGAATCTCAATCTGCGTTCTCATTCTTTCCCTCTCTGTTTAGATAAAGGTGAAAAATGAATTATTAAGGGATATTTTTATAGTAGTATTAAATTATGTTTTTTAAGAAAAATGTAATTACCTTAAAGCAGATATTTTCGTTTCCTTAATGCTCGAAACAGAATGGAAAGACCGATAATGAGTAGGAAAGCCCCGATTCCAACGCATATCAATATCTTAATTTCTGTTTAAAGCAGTGTTACAATAAATAAATTGAACACCTAATGAATTAGCACTGAGAAGTTGTATTCTCCAGGATTATAAACAAACAATCTAGGAAGTTGTACAATTAAATGAATATCTACAGATTAAGTTCTATTTTGATTTCTAACAAAAACTTATAGACAATCTAACTTTATAAGACGTTCTATTTTAAATTATTTTTCTTCTGTAAGTCAGAAAAGAATTGCAAATTTATGATAACCTACGGAAAGTGTTAGCTGTAATGGATCTAAATCCTTTTTAGTCGTGACATTCTGCAGTAGGGGGAGGCCACAGATAGTTTGATAACATTAATAATTAAAATATCCATCAATTGAAGTTGGCAAAAGAATTAAATAATGCCATAACATTCAATCTGGAGTAATAATTAGTAATGGACATTACATCCTCTGGTAGAAAGGTATAATTAAAATGTAGTATTTTCTAGTTAGGGATATACACAGGTTGTCAAAATCGGGATTTTGCTTCAAGCCGAAAGGGAATAGTGAAATCAAAAATCGTAAAATCGCAGTCAAAATCAAAGGATTTTACTGAACTACTTTTGTAGAATTGATACAAGAAATTTTAAAATCGCAATCAAAATCGATGGATTTTACCAAAACAAAAATAATGCTAAATATATGTTATAAATTGTATATAGTCATAAATGAGTCACTTTAAAGTTCACAAAATACTTATACATAAATGATTAAAAAAACAGGACAAAATCCTTCAAAACCCTTTAAAATACTGCAATTTTGTATGGATTTCACAATTTTGTGCAGTTTTGATGCGATTTTACTAGGATTTTGCATATTTTAGGATTCTGCTATGGATTTGAGTCGTTGAAGGTGAATAAAATTGCAAAATCCTGGATTTTAAGATTTAAGTCGGGATTTTAACAACGACGGATATACATACCTTTGTGATCAGTGTTGTTCTTAACTAGCATGTAAAACTTGTAATTACCACTCCCTGCGATGTTAAGACCTTCAGTTGATACCAAGAAGACACAACCAGTTCCATTATCATACAAGTTTTCGAATCCAAAGCAGCTGCAGTTACTCCGGCACATATCTTGGCAATCACTTATGCCATAACTAGCATTTAGAATATCGTGTTCAATATTTTCATTAGGGTAAACTGTCTTGCTTTCAAACTTATCACCAGGATTCCTGCATGTAGGTATCTCTGCTTCACCCCATTTTTGGCATCCATCATTAGTGTTATACCCATAACACATATCAGCCCTTCCTATGTGATCATTTCCTTCCCTGTCTATCAGTTGCCCAATTTGTAATAGTGTCCATACTGTACGGCTATCTTCATTTGGAGTTGTGTATGAGAAATACTCTTCATTCTCGTTCGACACAGCTTTGACCTTAAAGTATTTTCCAGATATATACTCAAAGGTATTGTTTTTCAGTTTTCCACTTCTCCAATAAACTTTTTCTCTACGTCTGATGACCAATTCTTTTCTTGTGGGTTCCCAATCAAGCCTGAATGGACCAGGAGCATGGATTGTATCACTGATTCTTGAAAACAGTGACGATTTATGACCAGTTTTGTGATTCACACCTAATTTCATCGAAGGGAGCAAACTATCGGTTGGATGATCAAAACTTTGCCACAACACAGTCTTCATTTCAACATCTTGCAACACAAAGTTACCTGTATCCAACAAAGTGGCAATAATATTACTATTGTTAAAAGGTTGAGGTGAAGCGTAAAGGATTATTGGGTCACCAATTTTGGATTCTATTTTTGGCACACCCGAGTAGTCTAGTGATAGAACTGCTGAATTTTTGTCAGCGGGTTGGTTTCTGTTAGCAACCCACACTAACCAAGTATCTCTCCCTTGGCGAAATATGCTGAGATAAGTGAGGTTTTCACGATCCGGATCATGGTCAAAATTCATGCAATATATATGTTGTTTAGAACACAACATGGATTTGGTACTGGCATTCAGTTGATCTCCTGGCTTCAAACTATCAATATTTTCTGCTTTGACATAGATAGAAGTATTATCAGTACACCACAAGCACAAGTATGTGAAAAGAAGCAAAAATTGAGTTTTTCTTTGTGCACTAGAAAGCACCATGGTTAATGCTTCAAATGTGGGAAGGTTAATTTGCAATTAAGTTTTAGATTAATAAAGATGGTGGTGCATGCATGCAAATGGAAATGCGAGAACAATAATCAGTCCATAAAAGGAACTTTGTCATTCATTTTTATAATCTAACGTAGACCATTTGGTAACTTTTTGAAAAATGTTTTCTTTAAAAGAGAAAATATTAATTTTTAAATCGTAGGTAGGGTAAATCATCATATATTTCAACGATGCTAAAGAAGTTTTCACATTCATTTTTCTAACTAAAGTAAACCACACTTCTTTATAGAAAGGTTATGGAACAACTTGTCACATTTGTTGAATAACTAGATGTTGATACGAACGTTGCATGGAACAAGTTTTTACATTTATCTTGTACTTTAGATAAGGATTCCTATATTTATATCTTAAAACTAGATATCTTTTAGATCTTCATCCCACTGGATTCAAAAGTTTTACCACTTGCCCTTCAGTATTTATCCATGCTTCTGTATAAACTTATTAATTACTTAGCATTGGCCGTTCAAAAAAATAAAAACACAACTTGAAAAAGTTTCATTAGATCATGAAACTGACCATGAATGTCACCACAAACAGTTACTGGACTATTCGCAGGTTGCACATTCGACTCCTCAATTAAGATCTCTTTAACCTGAAACATTCATAATAATCACTTCAATTTCAAACATAAACTAAACAAAATAACTAAAATTAAAACAATAATAACAGAAAATTCACAAAAATCTTGAAAAGAACCAAACAAGCCCCAAAAATCTTGAGAAAGAATAAATTGAAAGTGAAACCCTTAAAAGTAATGAGATAGATAGATAGAGAGAGAGAGAGAGGAATTCGTATTCGCAGAAAAGTTCGTCTTCGAGAAGATGTTGGCCATCTTTAACCTTCGAGATCCATTGGTCCAAATCCATTCTCAGCATTGCCTATAGATTGTTTAAAAATAAATACATTCTCAGCATTGAAAATTTACTAAGCATGCCAAAATAACTTTTACAAACACTTGAAATTTGCTGGTTTGTGCTTTATAACTCGAAATTAAACTTTTAAAAAAAAAAAAAAACTCTAAATTAATGTATTGTCTATAACTGCTACAAACACATGAAACCTGCAAATTTACTGAGGCAAAAGTCATCTCTTTATACTTGTAAACTTACCCCAAGGTTGAAATCAATTCCTACATTTTTTCTTAACCTTTTGTTCTTTACTTGCATATCTTTACCTTTTGTCTATTATTTTTTTTCTTTACATTTCCAGACATTTACTTTTTAGTCATTTACTTGCATGTCTTTATTTTACATACCTCGTCTACTATGATCATGTGTGAGTAGACTTTTCTAATCTTGGGATCGATGAAATAATCTAATGATGGAGTCCTAATCAATCCAAGTCTTGACTCTATTTTATATAAATTCATGTTTTAATCAAATCTCATTGTTATTAAATTTTATATCAAATATTAAACGAATTACCGAGGGGTGAAGTTTGATATTGTTCTTTAATCATATCCCTAATATCAAACGAAGTACTGAAAGGTAAAGTTTGATATTGAATCGAACGAGATTAAACAAGATGATCAAAACGCAAAAATAATTTTTATAGTTTTGGAACAATAAGGTTGCACTCAAAGGATTTCAAGGATGATCAACCATGGGAATAGGTTTGATTATTGTTTTGAGATAAAGTTAAATCTTTTTAGATTAGGTTAATTTTTATTTAATTATTTTTAGGTTAGATAAGATTTATTTCATTATTATTATGTTAGTTTTTATTTAGGTAAAATTTGTTTCCTTATTCTTATGATTGATTTGTTTTAATTTTATTTAGAATAGGTTAGTTTTTATTTCCTTACCAAAAAGATTTAATTTGTTTTTATTGTTTATAGTTTTTACTTTTTAGGATATTATCTAGTTTAGATTAGATTTAGCTTTTTTTTTATATATTCCAAAACCGAAAATAAAAGAAGTTACTACTCATTCTTCTTGTGCGGTGCTACCTACCGGAAGGTTTCTTGTTTTAGTTTAGATTATGCTAGGTGCAGGTCCTGAAAAAGAAATGTATGATTGAATTAAATATTATATAAGATGCATGCCTTGCTTGCAAGAAACAAATTTATGAACATTCAACTTGAAACAATTTCAAAGAAGTTAGATGCAAGGGAGATGACTCAATTCTCATCAAATGACTTATTTGGGGACTTCTTCGTACAAGGTCATGGAAGTGATACATGCTTTCCAAAATGTTTGGGGTCATCAGAAGAACAGAGAAAGTACATCGGATCTTATGCTGAACACCAAAGGAACAAATATCCTCAAGAATGGTCGAAGTACTACCCTAATCCCTTGGAATACCAAGATAAGATGACATTGTTAAACTTGATGAAATGGTAGAACAATATTAATTGTTTGAAATTTCCACAGCTCATCTAAAAGGGATATATAGTCCAGAGTCAAAAAATTCTAAACACCGGGCAAAACACGTCCATTGCTTACATCTCCAACATCATGATTAACATCACGTCAACAATCATGGAAGTAACCATTGTGAAAATCCCCCAAATTTATTGTTTTTAATTAAATTTTGTTTATTTCCAACTCGAAAATAATAATCTATGTGAAGGCGACAACTGACTACTTTATAATTTGATATGTGACGTGCAAGGCGTTGCACAATTGATTAATTGTTGTTGTGTTGCAAAAGCAATAGAAAATTAAGCTCGGAAAAAGTATATACCCAATTAATTTGATTGCTAGAAGAAAAATACTCACCAAGACATAAGCATAGTTGTTTCAGTTTCAAATCTTACAATGCAATGCACATCTTTGAACTCCAATTTTTTTGGATAGAAATTTCAAACTAATTAATTGGCTCTTATCAGATTTTCATGTTCCACACAATCTAATAAAACCAACGTTATTTTAATTTTCCACTACAAAATGTTCCACAAGAGTAGTTTTCCCCAACACTACTTTTTTAAAGCAAGGAAAATTATCAGTCTACTTTAACACAATAATTGAAGGATGAGTGATAGAAAGTTGATAACATCTCTGGTCATACTGTTGCCCTCTTTTTAAACTTAATTTACTAACATTTTTTTGCGGTAAACTAACAATTTTAATTTAGTAGTAATATAAACAAAAGTTGCACCAAAAAAAATGTAATATACACAAAAGTATTGAAAATTAAATAATATGATATGATAAGCTACTGATTTTATTTTTTTAAGTCTCTTCTTTTGCCCAGAAAAGAATACAACTTTCATTTTTATTACATTTTCGAACAGTAAAGATAATACATAAAAGTTTTTTTTGGTGGTGATTTTTTTTTTGGTGGTGGCATCCATTAATGACATAATACATAAAAGTTGGAATTATTTTGTAGGCAACTAAATATATGAAAAATAATTTATAGGTCACTAAACTTAAAAATTGTAAACAAATTTCTGAATTTATATATTTTTCGTAATTAGGTATTTTCATTACGAATGAGAATATTTTTTATTAACGGAAAGTTTTTATAATTTTGAATATGCTTTTTTCTAAAAAAGAATACATCTCTCATTTTTGCTACTTTTTGAATAACAAAGATAATATATAAAACTTGTTAAAAAAAGATTATATATAAAATAAGATGGGTAACAGCCAACAAGGTTGAAACTAGAAGAAAACCAACCTAGAAAGAACAGGATGATAGATGATGCTTTATTTGAATGAGAGGAAATAACAACAGATGATAGCCAGAAAAATGTATTCTTTTATGAACAACAAAAGCCAAAGTCTTTTCATTATTTATACACCACGTTATTTAATTTCATTAGTTCTGTTTTAAAAAATCATTCCTTATTTATATATCATGTTATTAGCTTTACATTAGTCATCCTTAATTATATTAGGATTATGCTAACCATTGTCTCTAAGACACTTGTGAAAGAAACAAAGAAAATATAATTTTGTTTTAAAAAGATCATTTTTTACCCTTTTAAGACGTTGATGTTTGAAGATAATTTTACTCTATTTGATTTTTTAACAAATACCCTTACCAGATGGTATTAGTTAACATTTTCCTAATCACTCTTTAAAAAAAAAACATTTCCTAATTATTATTGTATCAAAATAAATCCATCTTTCCTTTGCCATTAAAATAAAGTTGCCGAGAAACATACTTTAGTGCAACATTTTGTAGTGGAAAAATAAAGGTAAAGGTTTGTGACTAATCGTGTGAACCAGAACTAACTCTGATAAGGGCCCAAAATAACTTGTATAAAATTTTGTATCCAAAGTTAGGAAGTGCAGATTGCAAGAGTTGAAGTTATTCTCCTTTGGATTGGTGAGTGAGTATATTTCTCTTATTTTAAAAACAATATTCATCAGTCATGATAAGCTTTAAAATAAAGAAACAAGTTGTATTGATATACTTATGGTTTTCGTGGAGTACTACTACTAGTATTCTTGTTAAAGCAACAAGTGATAGTTTGAAGCCAGGTGATACATTGAATTCCAAATCCAAGCTATGTTCTAAACAAGGCAAGTATTGTCTACATTTCAATCGAACAATAGATAGCGAAGATGCTCACTTGCTTATAAGTGTTAATGCTGATTATGGCACAGTAGTGTGGATGTATGATAGAAATCAACCCATAGACATAGATTCAGCAGTTCTATCATTAGACTACTCTGGTGTGCTCAAAATAGAATTTCAAAATAGGAAACCAATAATCATTTACTCTTCACCTCAACCCTCCAACAACACTGTCGCCACTATGTTAGACACTGGTAACTTTGTACTTCAACAACTTCACCCAAATGGGACAAAGAGTATATTATGGCAGAGTTTTGATTATCCCACAGCCACTTTGATCCCAACAATGAAGTTAGGTATTAACCGAAAAACCGGACATAATTGGTCATTGGTTTCATCGTTGGCTCCTTCGCTACCAAATTCAGGTGGATTTATTCTTGAATGGGAACCAAAGGAGGGTGAGTTGAACATCAAGAAACGTGGCAAAGTGTATTGGAAAAGCGGAAAACTTAAAAGTAATGGAATATTCGAGAACATTCCGGAGAATGTTCAACAGGTGTATCAATACATTATTGTCTCTAACAAGGATGAAAACTCCTTCACTTTCGTAATCAAAGATCAGAATTATAAGATGTTCCTAGGGTGGGAACTGTTCTCAACGGGGATGTTAATGAGTACTGAAGGAGAGATTGCTAATGTAGATATGTGTTATGGATATAATAGCGATGGAGGGTGCCAAAAATGGGAGGATATACCAACCTGCAGGGAACCTGGTGAGGTGTTTAAAAAAATGACAGGCAGACCCAACACCGACAGTGCAACCATCCAAGACAATGTGACTTATGGTTACAGTGATTGTAAGATCAGTTGTTGGAGAAACTGTGACTGCAATGGGTTCCAAGAATTTTATCGTAATGGGAGTGGATGTATATTTTATTCATCGAATTCAACACATGATGTTGATTTGGAGTATTCAAATAGCTATAACGTCATGGTAAAGCCAACACTAAATCACCATGGTAAGTCCAATATCATTTTTTTTATTTTTTAGATAACAAGATCGCGCACCTGTGCGTCGCACAAGTGAGTTTTTTGTAAAATGTATTATTAATGTCATTAATTGATATGTATAAAATTACAATTAAAAGTCCAATTCAAAAATAATGTATAGTAAATAACACATAACACTATCAAGATTAATAACATGATCCATATCTGGATAGAAAATCAGATTGTGGCATCACGCTCTAAGCTTGTAACTAACTATTATGAAATGAATAAAAGAGGGAAAAATCTTATTGATGAATGAAGGAGTACAAGAGTATTTATACAATGGTGACATATAGGCTATATAACTAACTATAACTAGAACAAAAGAGACAAGAGTAAAATGTCTAAATCGTCCTCGAAGTTTGTTTCTTGTGGTGTAAGCTATCTGTTTTTCTGTCATTCTTTTCCTTATCTTCTTCATTGTGCAATATCCCCCCACAAGTTGAAGGTTGGTAGATATCTAACATCCCCAACTTGGATAGAAGAAGATTGAAAAGTTGTGGAAGCAGTGACTTGGAAAAGAAGTCTGCAACTTGATCTTTGGAGGCGATGGGCAATATCTAGAATAATCTCAAGGTGCTTGGACCTCTAAATCTCTGATAAGGTAAATTAGCCATTGCAATTCACAAGTAGCAGATGCAAGGTCTCTATACTCAACTTCTATAGAAGATCTAGAAACTGTAAGTTGCTTCTTTGTTCTACATGAAATAAGTGATTGACCAAGAAAGAAGCACTGGCTAGAGATAGATCTTCTTGTATCTTTACAACCTGCCCATCTAGCATCAATGTAACCTTTGATTTGTAAAGAAGATTGTCTACGAAAGAATAAACCTCTGCCATGACACCCTTTGAGATATCTCAAAATTCTCATAGCTGCATTGTGATGAGTTTGAGCATGGTTACTTAGGAATTGGCTCAGTTGTTGTGTGATGTAGGTGATGTCAGGTCTTGTTGTATTCAAATAGAGTAATTTTCCAATTAACCTTCTATAAGTTGGAATATCTAACAAAGGAGGTGAAGAATCATTGTGCAATTTGATGGAAAGATCAGAAGGAGTGGAAACTGGTTTGGAACCAAGTAAGTATGAGCCATTAAGTAAGTCAAGTCCCATGAAGTATTTGAGTTGTCCGAGGTCTTTGATTTTGAAAGCTTCATGGAGAACTGCTTTGATGGATGTGAACTCAGATAAGTTGTTTCCAGCAAAAATGACATCATCAACATACACTAACAATAATGTGATGAATGGAGAGGTACTCTTAATGAACGAAGAAGCATCCAAAGCTGATTGTTTATAACCACTGGCGAGGAGAATGGTGATAAGCTTTTCATACCATTTCCTATTTTTCTATTTAAGACCATATAAGGAATTGGTTAGCTTGCAAACCTGGTTTGGCTTAGTATGAGGAACACCTGGGGGTATAAACATATACATGTCTTCCTGCAACTCCCCATGTAAAAAGGCATTATTCACATCAAGTTGATACAAAATCCAATGGTAGATAGAAACCAAAGCTATAATGAATCTGATTGTAGTAAGCTTAGCTACAGGAGTGTAGGTATCAAAATAATCCAAACCCTCAATCTGATTATATCCTTTGGCTACTAAAAGTGTTTTATACCTCTCTTTGGATCCATCTGCATTGTGCTTTATCTTAATGATCCACTATTTGTCAAGTACCAGTTTGATCAAGAACATTAAGTTCATTTTGCATAGCTTGCTTCCAAGAATCATGTTTGATAGCCTTAGCATATGATTTTGGTTCAGTGTGAGTGACAATAGACAAAGCAAATAAAGAATGAGAGTTAGATATATTTGTATGTGAAACAAAATCAGTATTATGTGAAGAATGACAAGTATAATCTTGTAAGCATGATGGTGTTTTTAGTTCTAGATGATGTTCTGATGGATGGAGGATCAGGAACAATAGGTGGATGGAGGGTAATAGGTTTAGGAGGCTGAATGGATGCAAACAAGCCAGGTTCATCAATAATTGATGTGTGACTTGGGGAAGAAGTAATAAATTTCTAGTTAGATGTAAAAGCTAGAGAAGAAGTAGTATACGAGAAATAGATTCATGGAAGATAACATTTCTGGATATGAATATTTCTTTGGTGTTGAGGTCATAGAGAACATAGCCTTTGAATCTTGACTTGTATCCCAATAGAACCAATTTTCTGGCTCTAGATTGTAATTTGGTTCTTTGAGCTTGAAGGGTTGAAGCATAGCACAAACAACCAAAGACTTTCAATGAATTAAGGTCAGGTAATGAATCATACAGAACATGGTAAGGAGATTTATTTTGGAGAATTGGAGTGGGGACTCTATATATAAGGAAAACTGCATGTAAGACAACATATGACCAAAACATGTTGGGAAGTTTGGAAGGGTAAAGAAGAGCTCTATGAACATTTAAGATATGTTGATGCTTTCTTTCTACTCTACCATTATGTTGAGGAGTATCAACACAAGATTTTTAGTGAATTATTCCTTTTGAAGCATAGAACTCAGAAAGAAGAAATTCAGGTCCATTGTCAAACCTTATTAATTTAGGTGTGATATGGTGATGATTATGTATAAGTTGAATGAAATTTTCTGACAATGTAAAAAAAAAAGAATGAAATTTTTGACATGTGAAGAGGCTTATGATTTGGTTTTAAGTAAAATGATCCATAAGAATCTACTATAATCATTAACAATGGTGAGAAAATATCTTTGACCATGAATAGAAGTTTTGGCTATGGAACCCTAAATATCAAAATGCAACAATTCATACTTACAAGAAGCAATAGAGATACTCAAAGAATAAGGTAGCTTTCTTTGTTTAGCAAAATGACAGATATCACATATGGATTTATTATCAACATGAATATTGGGGTACACGTGATGCATCTGAGACAATATTTGATTAGACAAATGTCTTAATCTAAAGTGCCAGATAGATTTAGAAAGAATATGAGAATTTTGACTACAATAAATTGAATTACAAGACATATTTAGAAATTTATTACAAATACTAGCTAAAGTAGAAGCAACAAAAGTCTGAGAACTTGGTGTAGGGGAAGCAAGTCTCGATCTATAAAGGTCATCACAAAGATCACCCCAACCAATCATCTTTTGTGATTTCACATCATGTATAGTACATTCATCGGACACAAAATTGATATGGTAAGCCATAAGCTTCCAAATCTTAGAAAAAAAATAAGATTGACCTTAAAATTAGGTGAATATAAGACATTGGTGATTTAATAAGTAGGGGAAAATATAGCAGTACAAACATAATGAACCATAATGGAATAACTATCATGTAAAGTAACATTTATAGGTTTAATTTTTTAAAATGAATGAAGTAATTTTAAAGAAGAACAAATGTGGTCATTAGCACCTTAATTAATAAGCCAGTATTGAGATTGAACATTCAATGAACAAGATATAACTGTGTTTATACCTGAAGAAGAAGTCGTGGAGGAAGGTAGGCAAATGACATGACTGGTGCTAGCAGGGTTGGTGGAAGATGCTGAGGGAAGCAAATATGATTTTTAATGCAAGGATACAAGATGAACAAACTAATATTGAGTCAAACCAGTTTGAGAAATAGTAGAAGAACCCTTAGTAGAAACCTGAGATTCAGAAGCAATGTTAGAATTAACTACATTAGAAAAAGCATTTCCCTTATTAGAATTTGGATAAACATCTTTTTTATAGCAATAATCAACTGTGTCATTATTTTTGTGGTAAAAGGTCAAATATCTAGAATTGTTCTTGAACTGAGATGAGCCAGATGAAGGTTTGCCACGCCCAAAGGGTTTTCTTGCTTCAAAAGCATTAACCAAAATGTTGGAATCTTCAATTAAAGAAGGAGCAGTAATAACAATGTTATTTCTTTCTTCTTGAATCAAAAGAGAATAAACCTGGAAGGAAGAGGATCCATAAGCAAAACCTGAGTTTTCACAACCCCAAAACTATCATTCAATCCAGTAAGAAACTGGATAATTTGATCCTCTAATCTGAAATTGCGTGCAACTCTCATTGATTCTTAAATATAAGGGTGAGGAGAAGTACACACATGTATAGGGCGATGAGAACTAAGCTCTTCCCAAAGATATTTCATCTCCGTGAAATAATCAAGCACAAATTTGTTACCTTGTTTCAAGTTATCGATAGTAGAACGTAAAGTAGCAATTTGAACTCTATCAATCTTAGAAAATCGTTCTTGCAGCTCAATCCAAACATCAACGATGTACTCATGAAACAATTGTCCAAGAAATGAATTAAGTGATTGCAACGTTCCCAAGCACTACGATTCAAGTCATCCATAGAAGGAATTGTAACAGATCCATCAACAAATGCTAGCTTGTTCTTATTGCCTAGAGCACGCTTCATATAGCGATGTCATGCAAGGTATTTGGAACCAGTGAGAAGAGGTGTAACAGTCACATAAATAGGTCCTTCACTAGGATGAACATAGAAGGGAGAATCATTGTTTGGTTGTTGAACAATCGGTGGAGCTAGCTTGACAAGGAGGCATAGTGAAGAAATTGCAAGAACAAGAGCAATTGTGAAAAACAGAGTAAAGGACGAAAACGCAAAAGAATAATGCTTGAGAACACGAGAAAGAAGAATCTTAATGCAGAATTGAGATTGAAAACAAGAAGAATTGAATAAGAATCAAGCAAATTTTTCACAAAATCAAGGAAAACTAGAAGATTAAAAAGCCTGGTGAACATGCATCATTGGCGGAAGCTAACTGAATCGTAACAAACTCCTCTCATGAGAGAGAAGAAACTGATACCATATTATGAAATGAATAAAAGAGGGGAAAATCTTATTGATGAACGAAGAAGTACAAGAGTATTTATACAATGGTGACATAAGCTATGTAACTAACTATAACTAGAACTAAAGAGACAAGAGTAAAATGTCTAAATCGTCCTCTAAGTTTGTTTCTTGTGGTGTAAGCTATCTGTTTTGCTATCATTCTTGTCCTTATCTTCTTCATTGTGCAATACTAACAATGTCTGGAATACCCACGAGGGAGGATCGAGCAAGGTTTAAACATCCAAATAGGGATCGAGCAAGGTTTCTTCCATTGATAAAAAATGAAATCATAATATCGATAAGATATCCTTTGGTAAAGCATGAACTTTAAGGACAAGATGCATAAAATGGAACTAAGTATATTAGCATCTTTTGGATTAGGGGTGGGCATGGTTTGGTTTTTGAAGAAAACCAAACCAAACCGTTTGAGGTTTGCAAGGATCCTAACCGAAGTTATGGTTTGGTTTTTGGTTTTTTACAAACTGCATCGCGCTGCATCTAAATCAATATTTTGAACCAAAATGCATTTTCTTATCCTTTAGTGACCCGAATTGTTTTTTGTCCTATTTCATAAATTGTATTAATAATATTTATCCTCTCAAAAAGGTTCTTAAGACTTTTATTAATTATATTTAAACTATAATCAAATGTACTAAACCTTTTTAAGAATTAAATCACAATAGTTATTAATTTATTGTGGTTTTACTAGTTTTGTATTTTGGAATATCAATAACAAAATCAACAAATTCCAATGATAATGCATGATGAAAGGGAAAATAATACTTCATTATTAAAATATGAAGTTTGTGCTTTGCTAATGGTTTACTTCGGTTCAAAACATTTCATCTTGGTTTAAAATGGTTCGGTTGTGGTTCAATAACCGTTATTTAATTACCAGTTCGGTTCGCGAACCACTAAAATGTTTCGGTTAATTTCGATTCGGTTCATTCAGATGTTCAGTTTGTGGTTCTTTTTACCCACCCTTATCTGGGATCACATTATTGGAGAAGAAAACACTTGATTTATCATAATTTTATTTTTTTTGCCGAAAGAGTTGCAGACCATGAAGAGACAATTTTTAATAACATCAACCAGGGTATTAGAAGCTTCGACAATAGAAAAAATATCATCAAAGTAACGTATATGAGAGTTTTATTCTTGAATCACGAAAAAGAAAAAAAAAAAGGTTTCCAATTATCATTGTTGAGTTCATCTTGTATCAAGTGTCAGGGAGGTTCGAAAAAAATTATTGTGTATGGTCAATGCAGGTAAAAACATGCGGATATTGATAGGTGTTGCAATAGCAGCTGCTATACTCATATTATGCCCACTCCTTTCATGTGTCTTCAAAATGAAACAAAAATATGCGCGTAAAGGTACTTGGATACTTCAAACATAGTTTAGTACATATTTACTAAATTCAATACCTTTGTTTTCTATCTATATCTTTTTTTTTTTCTTTTTTTTTTTT
>Ga0228711_1002563_pt1 | contig 28027 bp, 15 predicted proteins | sample MedpolnodulmetaG_2_FD_177996 | JGI IMG/M metagenome (GOLD analysis project Ga0228711, IMG submission 177996) | Root nodule microbial communities from Medicago polymorpha collected in Santa Monica, California, United States - brown nodules | ecosystem: Host-associated > Plants > Roots > Nodule... | reverse complement strand
ATAATTTTGTAACCATGTCTTACATGTGTAGATAAATTATTTTGGTGACTAGTATGTCATCCACATACTCCACCAAACTACTATCAATGCTCCCACTAATCTCCTTATGTTCACAAGATTTCTTTATTAATAAAAGTTTTCTTAAAACTTCATTTATAAAATAAAAAATTCAACTTCGAGAAGTTTTCTCTAATTCATAAATGAATTTTATAATACATCTACCTTTCTAGTATCCTTTGGATTAACGAAATCCTACATATATCAAATACATATATAAGTTATTCCAATTAAGGAATACAACTCCGTTATCCATCTTGTAGAACATGTATTATACAACAATGAGAATTGGGATCGTTAGATTTAAGCATTACGATAATGAAATGGTTTCGTCATGATATGCATCATGAATTGCATGGAACCTTCTACAATCAATCACATCTTAAAGGTATTCATAATACCATCCATGTCAGTTTTCTATAAGAAAACTCACATTCATCTTATGAGTCATACTCATTTGGATGATATAACTAATATCCATATATGGTTTGTGTACATGGATTCTTTATAAGATCACATGGCGTCTAGCCACTTCTCAATATCAGACCATTTGCGACCTTCTAGTTAGTCAGGTGCTCATCTTCCATGAGCATCATATCACCTTGTTGAGTCATGACAAAATCATGTTTCTCATCCTAGTGTTATGACATATCAGACTCATCTAGATCATGTGGTACTCGAACTAGCGATTTACCAACAACCCTTTGTTGAATCAGTTCATGTTCCATTCTTAGAGAAACATGTATTTTTTGGTACTTAACTTAATTCAAGTTCACATCACTCCCACTAGCTCTTGCAGAGCTATACTCCTTGAAAATGAATACTCCAGTTCTAGCGACAAACAACTTTTGTCAAGGAAGAAGATGTAGAAATAGTATCCTCTAGTTTCCTAAGGGAACCTCCACAAGTATACATTCATTTAATTTGAAGTTCAGTTTATCTAGTAAACCATATAACCTCAAATTATCATAAAGTCAAAAATAGGTACTTTTTCCTCCATATCTAATATGGTGCCTTTATGAATACTCAATTAGAACTTGTTGTGGGTGAAGAATAACTGTAATTTCATTAATTTCAAGAGTCATTGAGTTATAATCAAACTATTTTAGATCGAGTCATGTCAAACATGAAGCAATATAAATAATCATTATACTCATTAATCAAGCATTTACCATCACGACTTACTCGTATAGTCTTTATACTTTTCAAACTTATTCCTTTTACTTCATTGTTAAAATCTTTGAACAATTTTCAAAGTTTTCTTGAATCGTGTCAAATATGCTTTGCTTATCTACTAAATGATTTAGTAATGTTAGATGAAGTAATAGAAACAATATCTAGCAAAATATGTTTAGTTCTCCATATACATCTCATATGTATATAAACTCAAATAAATTACGTGCCCTTTCACCTTTGTTGGTGACCGGTATACTAATCTATTTTGAAAGGTGGGACTCACATTCTTCAAATCATATAAAATCAAATGAGTCCAATAGTCCATATCCACGGATTTTGGAAATGTGAATCACACATGTTTGTACTAAACAATAATGCCAATGATATACAAAAGGTTCAAATATCATTTGATCTTTTTTCATATGTTATAGATCAGCTTATCAAGATCATGGAACTCAATTCCATTACTTGATTAGCACACTTGTATAGGAAACATTATTTGGATAATAGGACAACATTTGTCTTTTATTCAACTACACAATCCTTCTCTTGTCAATACAAGATTTAGGACATAATGCTTCTATATTCTATGGAATTTAATAACAATTATTTGGTTCCATATCAAGTTAAGTTTAAGTCCAAGCATAAACTCTTATAGTCAATGAAACTATTTGTTCCATTCTAGACGTAGGTGGACTTCACTTATAGTTAATGTTCTACTTCTTTAAAACTCTATATTTCAACAAATATAAGATTAATTATCAAGTATCATATACTTATGATGCAGAAGTAGAAATTAACTTTATATAACTATATGGGTAAATAAGAAGTCTTACTTCTTTCTTATTTTGACTCTTTCAAAACTACAAGCAATTTTGTTTTTCAACTTTTGAAATAATTGCTTCCCTATTTAGCAACAAGAGAAACAAAGTTTGAATTTTATTCTTATCCGTTTCCATCTACTTTATAGGCTGAAACTCTTTATCTTATCTTGTAGTTATAACATTGAGGTTAATGATCATATCATTATCCATTGTCGTTACCACTATGAGATATCTTATATCCACTCAATCGACCTGATGCTTCTGACAAGCATTCTTTTCGAATTTAGATATAGAAAGTTGCTAGGAAATGGTTGCTCGAGATTATACAGTTTTTCTTATTCTTAAGAACAATTCTTAATTTTGTACCAATTCAGAAACTTCTTTCTGAAGATTTTGTTCTTCATAAGAACATTTAACGGTATAATAAAAATGTATATGCCAAAGAAATTCTAAATACATAAAATAAATAAAATAAGTGTATCATGATTTAAAAACATAATTAATTAGGTCTTTAATTAAATATGCTCCCACTATTTTACTCAAAACAAATGACCTTCAAACATTTGATTCGGAAAATTCCGTTGGAAGATTTTCTAGTGGATTGAAATCCTTATTTCACCTTGCTTTAAGTCAACGGGGGCTGTACTCAAAACTCAGTTATTTAGGTAGGAACATTTCCAATTGTGTTCTATACAACTTTCAAATCAATTGGGTGAATGACTTTTACTCAAGTCTATCATATAGACATTTCCAATTATAGCTTCTAAATTTATTCTAATCTTATTAAAATTAATTTAGTTAAGTTAAGCCCAAAAGAATAACACATGGGTAAATTGGATTACCGCACCACAACTTACTAGTATAGAATATGCGCTTCACGGAGGCAAAACCCACATATTCGATATTAGTCTTGAAGGGTGTTAAACTTTTGGAAAGCATTAAACTTAATATTTCATTTGAAGTAAATATATATATTTTAATCTTATTAAAATAATCTAGTTAAGTTAGATCCAAAAATAACAATCGGTAAATAGAATTACCGCACCACAACTTACTAGTATAGAAAGTGCACTTCGCGGAGGCGAAACCTACACATTTCGATATTAGTCTTGAAGTGTGTTATACTTTTGAAAACAATTTACATCATATTCTATTTGAAGGATTTTTATTTAGTTTAATCTCATTGACATGTGTATCTCATACACGTGTCTTTTAAAGATGCATGACATTCATGCTCATAGAAAGCAAGTATATAAAACATTTAAAACATACATGCTTACATACATCTAAAACATGTTAAGCATACATCTCATACATGCGCTAAATAAACATACACTTTGTTGGAACAAGGGTGTTTCACAAGTCACCTATTGAGTTTTGACAATAACAAGGTATTAAAAATAATCAATTGGATATGCTAAACAATTTGTTCAAGTGTGCAGGATCCGTAATCAAAGTACTATTCTTAGAGATTCTGATTGAACAAGTTCAAGAGCAAAGGAATTTATTTCAAGCTTAAAGCATCTGGAAGAATGAGTCTGAAGAACTGCGTCTGAAGGAACTGCGTCTGAAGAAGAGCTCCTGAAGACACGTCATCAGAAGCAAGAACATCAGAAGCACTGATCATCAGAAGCATATCTCACCAGAAGCTACTTCACCAGAGTTGACAAAGGACAGTGTACGAAGTGTACGGCCATGAACTCTGCAACCACCTTCTCTGCAATGTTTGTCTCTACAACAAGACAAAGATAACAGTAACATTGCTGCAGAAGTTGTTCCTTTTGTTCTGAAATGGATTTGAATTAAGTTCTTCTTACGACAACTATCAAATCAGGCAAAAGATCAAGGGTGAAGAATCAAAGCTTCAAAGCAAGACATGTTGATGTAACGGCTAAATTCTCAAAGTCTCTCAACTCCTCTATAAATAGGGATGAAGACTTAGAGAACACATACATCTAGACAACATACACGCATACAAGGCCAATACTCTGTGCAAAACGTCGAAAACAAACATCAACAACTTAGATAATTCTTTCAATTGTTCATATCTTAGAATTCTTAAGTGTCTAGAAAAACAGAGTCTGTTCTGTTTCGTATTGTATTGTGAATACCTCCGATTGTATATCAAGTATTCAAAACCTTATTCAATTCTTTGTAATTGTTAAGTTAAGTCTCTTTCAGTTGTGATTGAGAAAAGGAAGTCTCTTGGAGTTGTCCTTGAGCATAGAAGTCTCTTTCAGGTGTGATTGAGCATAAAAGTCTCTTGGAGTTGTCCTTGAGCAAAGATAAGTCTCTTTCTTGTGTGATTGAGCAACTTGTAATTTGAGATTACATTTTAGTGGAACTCTCCTTGGAAGTGCAAGGGGGACAGGACTACTTCCGGTTTGTGGAAGGAACCTGTATAATTGCTTGTGTTCTTTCTTCTTCTGTTCTTTACATTTATCCGCTGCACAAAGACTCTGAACTCACTCAAACTCTGAACTACTTCAGACTCTGAACCTGAGAACAGTTCTTTAGAACGTAAAAGAAGAAGTTTCCAAAAACATAATTCAACCCCCCCTTCTTGTGGTTTTTCTCACCTTCAGTTTACAATTTATTTTTAATACAATTGTGAGAAACCATGTTATATATCCCGCAACTATACGAACATATCAAGTGTTGCTTTGTAGCCTAACATGACTAAAGAGAAATTCATTGATATGACTAGTTAAATCAATCTAGTTTATGAATTAAATGAATGGTGAATAAACATTAGCGCCTCGCGCCATGTTTTCTATGATTATGCTATGTTCAAAACATATGATACTGCTGAAATTAAGAAAGTGTTGTTAGAATCTTCTTACACCACTAAAGTAGTTGGCATTGGAGATATGAAGTTGCAATTCACGTCCAAAAAGAAAAATTATTCTCTAGGATGTGATGTATGCTCCAAAAATAAGAAAGAATCTGAATTTCAGATTTCTACTGAATAAGATAGTTTAATTAGAGAGAGACTAGTGTACCATGCATTCTTGTGCGAAAAGACTGCACCTTTGATTGTATGTTCAAAATTAAATTTTCCTTCTATTTTATTAGTTGTGTGATTTTAATATTTGACATATCAAAATTTATCAAATCAACAAGAATTTAATTTTATACTTGAGTAACTTGGACTTAATTCCAAAGTTATATGATTAGACAATTTTATTTTTGCAGTCAAGATAAATGAACCAAAAGTTCATATAAATCAATGTTTAGAGAATTTGAATCTCTAAACTTTAATAAGTTATGATATGTGCAAACTTGATGACACATAACCTAGAAATGATATTTTATAATATTTATTGATGACTGCGAATTTTAAAAAATAAAATTGATATGCTTGATATGTTCAATTTCTATAACGAAAATTGAAATCTATGTTGGTTAGAGTACCCTCTATGAACAAAAATTCTAATTAAGAAATTTTTGAAGAAAAGACAATCCAACTTGTTTTATTTTTTGAACTTGGGATTGTCTTAAATAAGTTTGGATTTCAAACCCAAGAGAGTTAACTCACTAGTAGAGCCTATGAATGTGTATTCATTGGGTATGCTATAATTAGGGAAGCTTATAGGTTTTATGACCTAAATGGTAAAGTGATCATAAAGTCAAACGATGTTGATTTCTATGAAGCAAGTACCCCTGTAAATTAAAGAATAGTGGAGGCACTAGTGGGAGTAAATTATATTCCCCTTGTATATTAAGAACTAGTGGAGGCACTGTATCTGATCACATTTCAGTAATCAGAAATAGTTATGAAAACATCATACGAGATGTTATAGAACCTCGAAGAGGTAAGAAAGCAATAACTACTAAAGAGTATGGACCTTATGGTTTATACATTGAAAGAAGATCCATTAAGCCATAAAGAAGCTATATCCTTATGGTTTATACATTGAAAGAAGATCCATTAAGCCGTAAAAAAGCTATATCCTTATTGAACTCAACATGATAATATCTTCTTTGGTGATTTCGATTTTATCAAAAAAGATAGGTTTTTGAACCCGAATAACAACACCACTTCTTCTACAATTTGATCACTCCCAAAATTATTTTTCTGGCTCTTCCCTTGCAACATGTTCTAACTTCCAAAATTTTGATAGAGCTAGTTTTGGTTGCCTTTTGCGGACAAGGGAAGGTCTTTGGATTAATGAGTTTAGTGGTTATGTTGGTGATTACAACAATACTCTTGTTGAACTAACTGCAATTCTTCATGGTTTAAAGATAGCTTGAGTCAAAATTTTGGGATTGTTTTCTACTCATATTCCTTATACGCTCTTAACCTTATTGCTAATGCCGATATTTATTTTCACTGTTATGCAGTTGAGATCCTATCTATCCGAGATTTATTAAAGCTTGATTGGACTGTGCAATTAATTAACAGTTCACACCTTAAGAGAAGATAATCAAGATGTTGACCTGCTTGCTAAGTTGGGATCTTATGATGACGATAAGTTTTAGAACCTCCTCCTAATCTCCTTTCCACAGTTGAGGTTGATGCTTTGAGGAGTTAATTAAGAGAGTTGTTTTTCTTGGTTTTCTTTGATTTTTTCTTCCGTCTTTGTACAAAAAAAATATCTATGTGATGTAGCTTTTTTTTAAAGAAAAGAAAACGTGATGTTATTCGATTATTATTTTGTTATATTCTGGACTCTTTAATTTATGTTTTTTTCCTCTCAATCATTTAAGATTGTTAGCTCCAAGGGTTGTTGGGTCAGCTATATGGTCATCATAGCTGGATCATACCTTTATTAAAGTTTTTTTTTTTCTGACAAAACTTTATTTTAGTTATTTATTGACAAAAGATTTATTTTGTTTCTTAATCTAATATTGAAATGATAATAGTTATTTCAATTTCGCACATAAATAAAGGTTTTTTTTTAAGACGCACATAAATACATGTTGTAATTGTAGGTCTCGTAAGTGTAGTTCAGTTGGTAGCTACCGGAGATAATTTATACAGGGGTCGGGTTCGAACCCCGGATTCTCCACTTCTCCACACATAATGTGTGTGAATCTAGCCATTAGTCTACTTGACAAAAAAAAAGTTTGTAATTGTAGGGTTTGAGTTTCGGTCACGGAGCCTAACAATTTTGATATTTTTATTTTATCAGTTCAATTATGATTTATGGACACTGGCGAAAGCTTTATTAAAGTTATTAAAAAAGACGTAATGACAATAATTTCTAGAAAACTCATGCACATAATTAAGGATCTCAAATTTGAATTTAGGTTAGTGCGGCCAACTTAGAAATTTCGGCAGTTGAGTTACGACTTGTGAACATTAAAATATATGTTTTATTTTTTATTTTTAAGGATGTTTTATTCTATTAAAAGATATGTTTTGTTCTATTTATGTATGTAACTTTTGTAAAAACAATTATATGTTTATCAATTTGATTTATTACCATAACCAATATTGTAAAGTTTAAAATTGATCTCAAACAATCAACATTTCTATTTGTATAATCTTTTTTTTTTATAAAGCTGCATTAAAAGAAATCCGGAGCTGCCTGAATCACTTACAAGTTCATCTAATAAAAGTCTATTGAGCTAGTATAATACAATGTTCTAACCATGGTGAAACCAAGGGTGTGTATGTGATTTCAATTGTGTGTGTATACAACAGCATGATATTTCTAATATCAAATAGTCTATTAAAATATATATTTAGTCCTCCAAAATCCTCGAAAAAGTCAACTGGGTTCCAACGTAATTAACCACATATTTGAATTATATTAACCATCAATTTTATTGTCAAAATAACATAAGTGGGGTGTATATAAGAAAGTAGAAACAAACAAGTAGACCACATGACAAATAAGTTTCACAAAACTCTTTGTCATATACATTGTTCTGTTCTGTGATCAATACGCAATACAGACAAAATATATAAAAAAAAATTGGTACATATATAATTTACTCTAAAATTTTGAATGGTGTAATATTTAATTAGCAATATGTATATATACAATATGGTTGTGGAGAGCCAGATAGGAGCAAGTATTTTCATATTTTATATGTTGCTGTCCTTTTTAAATTAATAAAATCCTTGTTAAGATGTCATGTGTGATTTGTTGAGTTAACAAAAAGTATACACTATACTCAAATTGCTATGTTTCGTACCAACTTTAAAATTAGTACTAATGCATTAATGAATAAAGAAATGGACTAAACAACAAAGACTTTGAGTTAGACAGAGGGACAAGGTAGAGAGAGATTGAGACAGAAGGTGGGGATTTGTTCATACTATGATTCTCTCTTTATCAAAATTTCACATGGCAAAATCCTGGATCATGAAAGTGTGTTTTGTGCTGTAATTCATTACATTTCATTCATATTCCAGTCTCTTCACTTCCTTCTCCACGTTTCTATATATAATTATTAACCATATTTATTCATCAATGAGTGTATACATAAATATACCACTTTATCTTACTATCTATGAATGATTCATTCAATGAGCATTATTATTTTTACTATATAGTTGATCATAGAAGAAGGGTCATTCACATAATTTCATTTGATTAGTACTTAATTATATGGGAAGTTATAGAGTCTGCGTGTGTTTCCGGCGGAGGTTTAAGTCCGGGGAGGCAGTGGCACCTCAGGAAGTCAGGGAGATCTTCAACAAGTATGCTGAAGGTGGGGCCCACATGACTCCGGAACAGCTCCGGAGGTTTCTCGTGGAGGTTCAGGGTGAGGTTGATGATGAGAAGGATGGAATTGATACACAGAAGGTGGTGGAGGAAGTGTTGCAGAAGCGGCATCATATTACGAAGTTTGCAAGACATAATCTCACGCTTGAAGATTTTCATCATTACCTTTTCTCTACTGAATTCAACCCTCCTATCAGATCTAAGGTAATGTATGTGACTTGTTTTTGTTATGATGTTTTGATCCAACGGTTTGACTTTTAGTCAAACATCACATGTTTATGTTCTGTTTCAAGTTGTTGGATTAATTGGAATTGGATCTAGTTGAGGTGGATTTTCGAGGAAATAAGTGTCTCATATTTGGCATTTTTTTAGTGTTGAGTGAAAAAGGAAAGTTTTTAAGCATAGAAAGCTTCCTTTAATGCACATGTTTGTTCCAATTTGCAAAAATTAAAATAAACACTTTGATTGTGATAATTTTAACTTGTAAACCTCTTCTCTGATTCAGGTTCATCAGGATATGACAGCTCCATTGTCCCATTATTTTATATATACTGGCCATAACTCTTATCTCACTGGAAATCAACTCAGCAGTGATTGTAGTGATATCCCCATTATAAAGGCATTGCATAGAGGTGTGAGAGTGGTTGAGCTTGATATTTGGCCTAATTCCACCAAAGATGATGTTCTTGTACTACATGGAAGGTAATTATATTTTTCCTGATAAACACATGCAAAAAATGGTTTGATATCTATTTCCCTTTTCAATGCAGCTATTGAGATTCATTAATAAGACTATATGAGCATGAAAAGTTACTACTTATGTTGAATGTGTATAGTTAATAGTTATGTCTCCGTTTTAAAAAAACTCTAGTTTGTGATTGTGCGTTTTCTTTTGAGAGTGGAAGTATAAGTAACTGATGGAAAGAAATTTTCATATTCTGAAAATCTATCTAAGCTTGATGAATGAGCCATCAGAGTGTAAATCACATGAATTTATATCTCTGCACTAAAAGGATCATTTGTGCTTACGACTGTTCATGAATCGGTTCATGAAGGAAAACTGAGCTGTCATGAACCGCTACAGCAGTTTAATAAAACTTAACTGAACCATCAATGATATAAAGGTTCAGTGCACCGGATCTTTGTTTTCCAACCCACCGAAACTATCTTTATAAAAAACCAAACTGTAAATTTTGAACTGTACTGTTTCGTTGTGAAACTTGGACTTTTTCGAACTGGACAAGTCAAAGGCGCATTAACTGATTTTGGACTTTTCACAAGAACCAACAACCAAACTGTTAAACCAAACAGTACCGCACCCAAAAAACCGAATTGAATTGAGTGATAAAACACCAGTTCAGTTCATGAATTCGCTTCTTTTCAGTTCAGATTGGTTTAACAGTTCAGCCTTTTGTTTTTTGAACAGTCCAATTGTGCTAGTAATCTTTTGCTGGTAGTTTGTGCAAAATAACTAACTTTTGCATATGTTCTACTTGTGTTCACCTCTGAATGTAGGACATTGACAACACCTGTTGATTTGATCAAATGTTTGAAATCCATCAAGGAACACGCGTTCTCTGCATCTCCCTATCCAGTCATAATAACTCTCGAAGACCATCTTACCTCAGACCTTCAAGCAAAAGCTGCTCAGGTAATTTCGTATATGTTTAACTATGCTATCAATTCCTGTAATTATCTAGAATTTTATTTTAAGTTTCTGTATCCTCTTCGAGGACTAAAGGCATGCAATTTTATAAATTGTAGAGACATAAAAGTGGATGCAGTGACTAAAAATAAAAAGTGTAAATTTTATAGGGACTAAAAACATGTTTAATCGTTTGTTATATCAAGGAGTAAATAACTCAGGTTCACAATTTTTTTGGAATTAATCATTCTGTTTCTGACATTATTAGATGATTACTCAAACATTTGGAGAAATGCTTTTTTGTCCAAACGATGAAAATTTAAACAATATTCCGTCACCTGAAGAATTGAAGTATAGGATCATGATATCAACAAAACCTCCAAAAGAATACTTAAATTCCAAAAGTGTGAGGGAGAATTCTGAACAGTTGCTGAAATCAAAATCAAAGGATTCTGATGAAGATGAATGGGGAAAGGAAGTCACTGATGTTGTACATACACAAAATGAAGATGATAAGGTGAGATAAGCTAGGAATTTCACATTATAGAAGCCTCTATTTTCACAAGATAATGTCATATTCGTCTTTTCCGTTTTTATATACGTTATAAACTGTTCTCATAAGCTATCCTGAACATGTTATAAGATGTTTCCAAAAGCTCTTTCAAACAAAAAGTTCATGTTAGCAGATAGGTTCAAATAAGCCAATTCAAACAGTCTTTTTTTCTTTCTATTTTCTTACAGGGTGACTATGACTCACATCAACAGAATGATGATGATGATGAATCAAATGATGATGAATATGAAACAAATCACGAGAGTGAGTATAAGCGTCTAATCGCTATTCATGCTGGAAAACCTAAGGGTAGTTTGAAGGAAGCCTTAAAAGTTGAAGATGATAAAGTGAGACGCCTTAGCTTAAGTGAACAAGCTCTTGAGAAGGCTGCTGAGTCGCTCGGAACTGATCTTATTAGGTAGTATCTGATTTCATAAATATCAAATATCAGTAATACTATTATTAATTAAATTGGTACCAATAGTATTTTACAACTGTCCTCAAGAGGATCTGAATTCCGTCCCTTGAGATTGCAAAGTCAAACTCCTACCACTGAGCTGACACCTGATGGACGTATCAAATATTAGTTATACTATTCTACCTTAAGTATACAGATGATTTACTACTTCTGTTCTACTTTTCCTTAAACTCTTCTACATTCTAATCGCATTGGTTTCTATTATTTTGTATGATAGGTTCACCCAGAAAAACTTTTTGAGGATATATCCAAAGGGTACACGTGTCACCTCGTCGAACTACAAGCCACTGGTTGGCTGGATGCATGGTGCTCAAATGGTTGCATTCAACATGCAGGGATATGGCAGAAATCTTTGGCTGATGCATGGAATGTTTAGATCCAATGGGGGATGTGGTTATGTGAAAAAGCCAGACTTTCTTATGAATGTAGGTCCAAATAATGAGGTATTCAATCCTAAAGAGAAACTGGAAGTGAAGAAGACTCTTAAGGTGAGGATATTATCAAAATGAAACAGTTAGCAAAATACACATTTTACTTGCACTGTATTGAATTTAATTTCATTGGATAGGTGAAAATATATGTGGGAGATGGATGGAGTATGGATTTCAAACAAACTCACTTTGACTCATATTCTCCACCAGATTTTTATGCCAGGGTAAGTTTTTTCTATTTATTTATAATTATCCTTTGATTTACAATATAACTGCTTAATTCTTCATGCAGTAATAGTACTTCTCCTTTGCTACTTTAAGACAATAGTGACTTTGTGTTTGTATTGTGTAATCTTTAATCATTCACCACTTAAGCTTAAATAACTTTAAGGAAATTATTTTTCTTTAATGAAAGTTGTGAAGATTTAATACTATGATTCTTTCTAGAGTACATTTGTTAAGGTCTATTTACAAGTTATTTGGTCTTGTCTAATGACATACATACTTGTGTAAAGTGAGGTTATCAAATCGAGTTTAAATCATGAATCGGAAAACCTAAGTTTAGGTAGTGATTCATTTGAAATAATCAGGATTCATCACTGTGAGTCGGGATTCATCATAACGAATCCAGATTCAAAATGAGATTCATATCAAAATTAGATACACTAGAGACTCATCAATTTGAGATATGACTTGCATGTATTGTAAGATACTTATAACCACGTCCTTTCAATAAACCTCAAAGGATAACTTACATGAAACAACTCACAATTTATATGAACACAGTTTAACCACATTCTTCCGACGATTACATAAATAGTTTATTCATAAGTGTTTATATCACATATGATAATCACTTATTCAATATGCATTTCTTGTATGAGCTTACAAGAAATAGTTTATTCATAAGTGTTTATACCTAAACAAACCCTCGCTACTTCTTGTATGAGCTTACATGTCAATTTGTGAGGCAGGTTGGCATAGCTGGAGTGCCAGCTGATGTAACAATGAAGAAAACAAAGACAATAGAGGATAACTGGATACCTACTTGGGAAGAAGAGTTCACATTCCCTTTAACTGTACCTGAACTTGCTTTGCTTAGAGTGGAAGTGCATGAATATGACATGTCTGAGACAGATGATTTTGCAGGACAAACTTGTTTACCAATCACTGAACTAAAACAAGGGATCCGCGCCGTTCCCCTCTACGATCGAAAAGGAGAGAAATACAACTCAGTTAGGCTTCTTATGAAATTTGATTTTATTTAAGATGTTCTTCTCTACTTTGGAGTATATTTATTTGATATTCTGATGAAGAATGTTGCAACTTGTTTTCCATGTCAAACTTTGTTATTTCCTATTTAGGTTTGATTCAAGTGGATTTGGCCTAACCATGTAAGTAAATAATATTAAAAATTATAAATAGTAATAGGATTCAATTTAAATTGAAATGAACTGCACCAAAAAAAATGAATTGTGACTGCCAGTTCATTTTTATCATTAACTGTTTGTTACATTTTGGTGTTTTTAAAAGAAATCTAACGATTTAGTTCGTTACACAAGCAATCCCTTTATTCTTTACAAAGATGAAGTTAACAAAAACAATTTACTTTCAGCTTTTTATACACATTCCTTAGAGCACATAGTAATAGTATAAATTCTCAATAGTATATGCATTACATGATGAATTACACAAATTGTTTTTATAGATTATCTTTAAGAGCCTGTCAAAAATGTTATTTAAAGCGAAAAAAGGCTTCTCGACTGTTTCACGATACATGTGGCATGTATGCCACTCATCCACTAGTTTAGGATTTTCCATATACTATGCACAATTTTGTCAAAGTTTCTCAAAAACTTATTTAAAAAGGATTTCAAGAACTACAAAGTAGGAAGGTAGTGTTATTTTAGTCTATCATTAATTTTTCTTCAAAAACAAATTTAGTAAAAGTAAATTTCTGAAAAAATTAAATGGTTGAATTTTTTTATAACTAAACCATAGAACTTAAAGCACCTTTAGAGTACTTGTTAGCAAGACCCATAATTTAAATATGACGCTAAGTTTTAAACAAAGAAAAGTTTGTTTACCCAAATTGCATTCCGATTTTGGCTATAATAAAGAACCAGCGATATTCATTAACTTTTCAAACAAAACTTTGGAATAGGGAAATCATTATTAATAACGTGACATTAACATTCATTTTACAAATGTCCATGTAGAATTTGACCTCTATACCTCAAGATTTAACAATCAAACTCTTGAGCCTTTTGGACAACAATATTCATTAACTTATTTTATATAACATATATAATTAGAACATAATATACTTGGCATCAATATTTGTATAAGTGTTGTTGAATACAAACATAGAAGAAAAAAATATATAAAGAAACAACTTCATCCTCTCACCCTAAATATTTTGGACCTATTGTTGCTTCGCATCGCTTGCCAAACGATAACTCGGTATTGCGTGCAAGTGTTGAGCTTTAGGTATATTGACTCCAAATTTCTCTTCCATATTCAAATTGGAAGGGCTAATGTTACTTGGAAGTTCCCAATAAAAGAAATGTACCAATTGAGCTATAATCAATCTAACAGTAACCAAACCCGGTTGAATCATAGGACAACCTCTACGACCATAACTAAATGGTATAGATTCTAATTCTTGTCCATAATAATTCATTTTCTTTTCGGTAAATCTTTTTGGATAAAATTATTCAACATTCTCTAACCAAACATTAGGATCTCTCCCTATTACCCATCCATTTACTATAACTCGTGTCTTTTCCTTTATAAAATAACCATCGATTGTTATGCTCTCCTTACACTCACGAGGGAGTAATAAGGGTCCAACAAGGTAAAGTCGTAAGGTCTTGTCAACCACCATATCTAAGTAATTAAACTTCTTCAAATCTTTTTCTACAACCATTCATTTATTTCCTACTTCATTTTGTATCTCATCTTGAAGTTTTTTCATCACTCTTGGATGTCTTAAAAATTCGGCTAAAGCCCACTCAATCGTGGAAGCAAATGTTTCAATTCCTGCCACAATTGCCTTGATGTTAGTTCGATCAATAACATGATTTTGTTCATTTTTCGCATCTATGGTTTGGTGCATAATTGAGAGAAGTATGTCTATGAAGTCTTCATGACGAGTTTTGTTTGCATTAGTACTTTGTTCATGCTCGGTTATTAGCACCTCATCAAGTGCTTTACTGGTTTTCTTGCAAGCTCGTATTATTCCCTAACAAAGGGTTAAATTAATAGTGTCAATCACTTTTAGGATATTTTCACAAAACTTAATCGAATCAGGAAAGATTGAATTCACACAAGAAAAATTAATAATAAAATAGGGCAATCCCTTTTTGCCAAACTCGACTAATAGGATAATTTTTTTTAGGTGTAAACATATGTCTTAATGCATTGTATCATCCGTTGACTTTTGAAAATGAGGTGATGTGATGCAATTAATGCAGATGCGCATGAACAATGTCATCATTGCGCGGTAAAGTGGAAACTTGACCTTCTTATCACTAATGCCTCAACCTTGTGCGTGCCTGGGTGCATGGTTCACACCTGGGGGCCCATAAGTGCTATTGTTCACGCATAATCGCTTGTTTCTTCGTCTTTTGGGTGCTTTCTTCCATATAACTTGTCTTAGGACTTGGAACAAAATTTCCTCCTCTTTTAATGTCTTCAGATGCCTCTTGAATCTCCATTCATTGTCTTCCCAAATCATCACAAGATGCTTTTCTTTGCATTTACATGATCTTGCTTTGAATTAAAAAAAAAACAAACTACAGCTATTTGGTTTTGGGAAAACTAGAATTACTTGACCTGAAATGAAAACATTACAAAATGTCCTAAAAACCATAGGCAATTGTTCTAAAACTACTTTTTTTTTTTGGTACAGTTCTAAAACTACTTTAACTTGGATAAAAAAAAAATGGCTGAAAAATATGCTAAAAGTAACGTAGGATGACATGTCATCACCCGTGATACGATTCAGTGTGAGACTGAACTTGTCAATTTCTTTAGAATTAATGATGCGGCTTTACAGCTTGCGGCACGAGATAATGTGAGGCTAATTCTTTGCATTTTTTCTCTTGACTTTTATGCTACTCAGACATATTTTCCGGTCCTTGCATTTCATGACTTTTTATTATGAATTCTCAACTAAAAAGGGCAATAAACTAACTACTTCAATTTTAGAAATTGTGGTTGGGCAGAACACAACTCTATAAAACTGATTTGTAAGGTGATGATTACCCCCACTTATAAACTCTATATTTTGAGGTTGGGAGATTTCAAATTTAGTAGCTTATTTCCTAAGTTTAAACCCGAAAATTGTAGCTAGCAATCCTAAAATTGTAGACACAATCCTTTTTCATTGGTGGTGAAGAGAAATTGTGATGAGAGAAATAGATGAGAGAGAGTTGCAGAAGAGAGAAATAAATAGGTGAGAAATAAAGTAGATTTTTTTTAGGCTAATAGAAATATATAAAAGAAAGGAAACAAGAACAAAAAGAGAACGGGGGCATAGACCAAAAACATTCTCAAGCTAAAATGTTAAGCGAAGAAATAAAGTAGATTTATTGTGTTGTCTGGTAGAAAAGAAAGATAGAAGAAATAGAGAAGAAATAAGTATTTATTACTTTTGAAAGTACTAAAATACCTCAAATTAAAAATCTTTTTTTTCATAACACCAAATTTAAAAATCCTTCAATCAACACATGTTTTCGTTATGTATGTGAATTAATTTAATTAATTTATTGAACAACATAATTTTTTGTTTGATTAGATTAATTAGTTAAAAATTTAGTTTTTTGACGAGGCTTAAATAATTTAGTTCTTTTAAAAAAAGAAAAAGTTAAATATTCATAAGTCCATTTTCATTTCTTGTCTACTGTCTATCAAATAAAAGAGAAGTGTTATATATCCTGAGGACTTTCATAGCGAATTGAATCATGAAGCACTTATCACCATAACAATTTCACCATGGCCGAAAAACACGGCAGTAGTGGGTGTGAATCTTGGTCAAACTTTTAATTTTACAGTGAAAAAAAGTTTTGGTGAATTTATTTTCGCTTTATTAATCATTTCACCTACTAAAATAACGCATGTGTACACACTCTTCTCCATAATTACTAAATTTAATACAATTAACTTGATAATGATATTAGACCATCCACAATGATGGATGTTTCACCTATTTAACATCACATTAAATAGACACCCTCATTGTGGGGTATAATATATGGGTGCTTATAGAGAAACATGGCTATGGAAGCACCATCTCTCTCTTTATTTTTCGTGAGTCCTATTTAATAAATTTAAATAAAATAAAATAAATAAATTTTATTGAAATGTAATGATATAGAGTGTAGGTCCATCGTGTTTTGAATGTAGGTTTGAACACTAACTTGATCATTTTGACTAAGAGTGTAATATGGGTCAAGAAATCCGTACATGCCACTTTTGCCTAATTCAACACAACAATGGTATAGATACCTAGGATATTGAAACAAAATTTCATTATAAATAAAATTAAGTAATTGAATAGCCATTAAATTTACAAACAAAATATACTTACGTCAGCCACACTTCGAAAATAGTCAAGTGTAATTCTTTTTTGCCCAAACACAAGTCCATGATATCATCCCTTGGTAGCTCAATATCAATCCCACTATGTCCAGTCTTAAACTTCAAAGCTTGTTCCATATACATTGCCTTCACTATCAGTTTTTGACAATTAGGTTCCGACTTTTTTTGTGGAACATCAACTTTCATAGGTATATCAACATCCTAAACCATTATAATAAAACATTACACAAGTCTAACAAGTATCAAGTGTAAATAGTGATAGACATAAATATAATAAATACCTTATTAGCAATAACTCGCAAAAGTCTTTTCGGCCATTTAGTGAAAGTGCTGACGGCCTCAGCAATTGATGACACCTCATCAGTGGGCACAAACAAGTACTTGAACCTTTGCATCTATCAACTTGGTAATAGCCGCTCTAACCATATCATTAGTTAGCACCTCATCGTGTATAGTGGGCCCTAGGTTGTAGACATTAGCATGTGCCACCACATTACTGCTTCCATCAATATACAATTCACACTCTTCTGGGATATCCACATCATCTTCATCATCTGGTGTATGTGGAACAATAGAGAAACTTTCCTTTGTGCTAACATATTGAGTGGTATTAGGAGAATAAATTGGGAAATTTTGATTTTGTTAAGAGCTAAGAGACTGCAGCATGTCATGTGTAGTCTTCTTAGTCAAGGCTGCTAGTTGGGCATCACTGATAACAGACTGGATGGAATGAGATTTTGATCCAAAGTATTCTCGAATTCCCACACCTCGACCAACAGCACGAACACGACCAGGGTGTTCATCTTGCCCAAGGGCTTTCACCAAGATGTCCTCACGTCCATTTCGCACAAATCCATCTGACACTAGAGAATCCTACAACATCAAATTTATCATATTTATCATCCTTTTTAATACACACAAGACTGAAATTAAACTGCATAATAATGACAATGACATAATACAATTTTGTATATATCTATAATAACCAATTCAGAACAAGAAAATTGCAGCTCACATGTTTCAGAGTCAAATAAAAATCCACATGTTCCCCTCAAATGCGTTAAATTAAATAGTAGTAGAGATGAAGACATTTTGTACTAATTTAACACACTTTCATGAATCAACCTGGTTCTACTAGGCAATAACATTTGTGTCTGTGATTATTGGAAATGTAATTCAATGATTTAATAATTTGAATGATGGGTGATGCAGTCATTCCACAGAAGAAATACAACTTAAAAGCTACATGAGAAAGTAAATAAACTTTCATTTTTATCGATGTTAAAAAATGGTATTACACATTGGTCTATAAATAAGAATGCCTATATATGATTACACATTTTTGGCTCATATTCATATCACAATACAAGCGAATACTACCTTCCTAATCTATCATCATAGCCTTATAGGTAGTTCCTATTAATAAAATATAAGACAAAACAATTGCTTGTTAATAAATTAGCATGAGCAGAACTACACAACCTCCATCATGTTTCCAGAATAACTACCAGTTGTCATATGGTTTTGTTGTGAATCGACCCATCATGTTTTTTTCTACTAACTATTTTTCTTGTATAAAACTAGTTGGAGATATAGTTGGCCAACATATTAAGATTGGAAAATGATCTTAAAAGAATAACCTTTTTAGACTATGCAAATATTACTATTGTTAATATTATGGAGCCTAAAGCTTAGTGTCTTCACACGCACTTTGAAATTTACGAGCAATCACCATCATCGCCAACAGGGTGAATAATGGTGCCTTACTGCCAGATATCTTGTGGAAATAACTAGAAAAATTTCACCAACAAGCAACTTCAAAATGGAACGGGGTATGTTTTTTTATCCGGAGTTAGGTCATAGGCCCAAATATTAAGAAAAGGAAAGGAGAAGCTGCATCGAAATAGTTGGAATGAGGTATACTGTCAAGGGACAATTTACTTGCACTTATCATGAAAAGAAATATTCGACACTTAATTCGTACTTAACAAGAGGTCAAAGATATATGATTTTTACAAATACACTTTCTTATTTTAAGTTAAAACATCTTTATATTACTTTAATTTTATGCTGAAAACATTGGATTAGAAATATTGATTGGTTTTTTCAATGGGAAACTGATATTTCATTCATTATAGAAAGAACTTAGCATGAAATCAGATATCAATGCAGAAGCAACACCTTCTATTCTAAACAGATCCAAAATGGATAACAATTCCTGTACTAATGAAAAAAAAATGTAGGCCTTTTCTTTATAAAAACAAAACTTTAAAACAGATTTTTAGCACCCAAATCAGCAATAAAAGCTATAGGAGTCAGGCTCATACAATTTTGAAATTGAACAAAACATCTAGATGTGTGAACTTTGTACATAAATTCTTAGAAATTGTCTATTACCCATACAACAAAAGCTAGTGGCTGCATAATATAGATGACAATGATATTATAAGCATTCAAAAGCTTTAAACAGAAACTTACATAGAAAGAGAATTTAAACAGAAGTTTACATAGAAAGAGAACATTAAGCAATTGAAAAATGATAAAAGTAAAACACGGGAAAATGTCAAATTTGTTGTTTCCATCAACCTCATACACCAATATTTCTACAAGAGCTTATGCACGTTCTAAGAAGTACTGTGTATTTCAAGAGGGGAATTTTTTCACTAAAATCCTGATAAATTTAAATTAAATTAATTAAGAAATGATTCTCTTGTGCACATCCTCTATCAAAATTGGATCAGCATAATTGCAAAAGCAAATTTAGCTAGTAAATGAGCTAATTGGTTAATCACTATTCTAAACATAAAATAATTAACAAAGTCTAAACTTAAAGCATTGCAATCCTTTTATACCATCCCAAAATATGATTTGAGCAGTGAGGCATAGGCATTGCCTTGATCACATTCAAAGAAGCGATTTTCTGTATCTAGGGTTCTTGAACAACATGCTCAACTGAGTAATCGTCAACTATGATTTAGAGACATGGCTCGAGACATTTTAGGTATCTTACAGTAACAATATCAAACACCTAAGATGACCTCCATTGAGATTACCTCCTATGTTGCTCCAGTGTATATTTAATGTGAAACTAACATTGACAGGTCCTAGATGGGGTCGTTATTTTGTTGGGCCAATTCAGTTTGCATTATGCTATGGGGTTGTAGTAACTTGTACTCTTTTAGGTGGTCAATGCATGAAGGTAATTTTGAACTCTTGTAATACACACATACTAATAGAGACCCACATTTTTTACGTGCCCCAACCATGTTGTTACCATTTTAATTTTATTATATTAAATGATTATATATATGTTTCCAATGGAATTAATCACCTACATGCAATTTATGTGTTGTCAAACCCAAATGGGTCTATGAAGCTTTACGAGTTTATCATCATATTTGGTTGCTTCATGTTGATTTTGGCTCAAATCCCATGTTTTCACTCATTGAGACACATTAATCTTATGTCTTTGGTTCTATGCTTACTCTATAGTGCTTGTACTGCTGCCGGTTCTATATATATTGGTATTTGCAAAAATAAATTACATACTCTTTTGTTACTCACCAATTTGCATCTTTACGCTAGAATGAATTGTTTTAATCTAAAATTCTTCAAAATTACTATAGGAAATTCATCAAAAGGACCAGAAAAGAATTACTCTCTTTAAAAGCTGATACAGAAAATAGCTTATTTGGAATTTTCATAGAAATCAACACCAACAAGCCCTAGAATTATCAATTTCATCAAAACAATTCAAAGGCATGACAATTTCAGTAAAACCTAATTCCCAAATCATAGAACAAATGGAGAAAGAATAAAAAGAATCAAAATACCTTTGTGGGAGAATAACAGCGAGTCACGGAGGGTTTGATGACAGCAGCAAGTGACAGATGGAGACAGCGAGTGACGGAGGTTCGATTGCTAACGGCGAGAGGCGGAGGTTCCGGAGAGAGTGATGGAAGCGAGAGTTCGATTCAGAAAGAAAGGTTGAGTTCGATTGAGTTTCACAGAGAGAAAGTGAGAAAGGCTTTTGATGTAACTATTAATTTAATTAATAAATAAAAGAGGAATAGTTAATTTCCAGAAAGTAAAGGAGTGAAAGTTTTTATTTTGACAAAAACAAAAGGGAAAAATCCTTAGGTCGGATGACCAACAAACCGGCTTAAGTAAATGACTTCTTGAGTCAATTGGTTAACCTAGTGACTTAAGGAACTTATTTTAATTTTTGCTTTTCAATATTCTATCAACCTTAAGTCGGGTAATCTAATAACCGACTTGAGAAAGTTTGAAAGAATTGCAAAATTGCCACCACGTCACTTGTTAAGACGGGTGGCAGCGGAACACGATTCTAAAAAATATTTTTTGTACTAGTGTGCTCAATGTAACTAAAAATATTTTAAATCAATTATACAATTTTCTTTCAACATAATTTTTGTATCTTTGTTTCAGTGATTTGTAATATATGAATTTTCAATGTAACTGCCTCACGAGAAAAAACGATGCTTGTGGTGTTTTTTTTGCAAAATCTCCTTTGTTAAAAAATTATAGATTGCTGCTCAATATGTCGCTAAAAATATTTTGAATCAATTATACAGTTTCCTTTTATAGATGTAGTTAAAATTATGACATTAAAATTATAAGTTGGGACTGTACTATAAAATTTTGCTTTTGTCAGCTACATTTACAATGTATATGACCCATGCGGCAGCACGGGTGGACAAGCTAGTTATATTATAATATGACAAAACGTAGGTACAATTCCTTATGTGCTTTTCGTATGGTTCTTAACTAAAAATACAACTTTTTTTGAGATAATAAACTTTGAGAGAATTATGAATTTAAGGAAATCATGTTGAATTTAGTTAAGAACCATACGAAAAACACCTAAAAAATTGTACTTAAGTTTTGTCCATTATAATATTAGTTGTTAATTATATATACTAGGTGGAAGCCCGTGTGTTGCACCGGTTTGATGATTATACGTTCAAAATATTTTAGTTAATAAATACTTCACGTAAATATGTAATATGATGACTGATAGAAATTTCACAGTTTTAGGTAGAAACAAATTTGAAAAATTGTTATAAATTGAAAAGATGAATTATTTTTAATATATTTAGAGAGATAAATAATTAAATAGAAACATATAATTAATAAATGTTTATATTTGTAATTTAAGGGATGGAAATGAAATGTAAAAATATGTTGCGGCAAGGTTGTTGTAAAACACACGGTCTAAACTACATGTTAGTTTATCTTCAATCTTAAAAGTAAACCTTCAAGATATGTTAGTGTTTATCTTCAATCTTAAAAGTAAACCGAAAAAATTGATTGCTAACATTCACTCATAGTTGTCTATCTTCCACCCCAATTTTAAATTGAATGACATCATTCTACAAAATTTGTAGGTTGCAAACGATTTTTCCAAACCTTTCTTGACTTTATGGGAACTTAGGACTTCACTGTGGTATTTGATTTTGTTGCAAAATTTGTATTTTTTTTCCCCCACCTATTTCATGGAGAGTGCAGTGAGCTAGGTTAGTTTTAATAATCATATACCATGCTTCTTTACATGATACATATGTTGTTAAATTTACAGGTCTAATGGATCAAAAGTGATGGTGTATAACAAATACCTCAAGACAAACAATTGACTCCTAGTAATCCACTGTCTCTATGAATAGTTAGATTGAAAGGATAGTTTCAGAAACCAATGATTTTAGAAATTTTCTATCTTGTGTGTGAGTCATATTCTCACCTTAAGTTAATAATTTTTTTAGAGTTTTCTATCCTGCCACAGAAACCAACGAACAATTAAGACAAACTCCATTGTGTAACTTTAGTCTCTATTTTGCCTTGGAAAACAATGAACAATTAAGACATACTATATTATTAACTATTTTAAAGAGTATATGTGACACTTCCTACAATAAAAACAACAACAACATATGGGAATAAAAGGATGTGTATCTAAATCAACATTTTATAATTTCATGTTCTAATTTTGAAATGGAATTAAAATGATGGACAAAATAACCCACTCATTTGATCCTTGTATATGCATTCCTCTGATAGACCAAAATGAATAGGTTAAATTAAGTAAACTTAAAATTCTTAATGAATGAACAATGGTACTCAAATCATAAAAGAAAGACAATAAAAGAGAGCAATGATACTCAAATCATTATAAAAAAAATTATCATAAAAGAGAGCGTAGGATTGTTGCAAACTTGCAATTGAAAGTTATAAGATTCTATATGTGGAAAGTTTTGGTGCAATAAAATTAATTTTATTATATTTTGATTGTTCTAACATTTGAATGTCTACATATATAATCACACACTTTTTTTTCCTTGTGTAACCACTAAATTTATGGATATTGGGACTAAAGAAAGCAAGGTAGAGAGATGGAAGAGAAATGTTAGGGTCACACCTACTAACACACTCTTTTAACACACCCAACAAAAATTAATCATGTGTCCCACTTTTTTAATTCAATTAACTTGAAACCTCTTCAAACAATTTCTAAACATTTGTTTTTTATTTTTTTAATAATTCAGTACAATAGTTGGAGAGAGAAAGAGAAGAAGAAAAAGAAAAGAGAGAAGAGTGTTGAGAAACAATCTGGGTCTTCAATTTTGATCTTCAAGCTTGAAAGCTTAAGAACCCAAAATTCAAAGAGTCACATGTGTCTCTCTCTTCTTCCAATTTCCCCCAGCTGTGTGACCTTTCTCTCTTCTACCTTAAATGGTTTTGTTCATTGTCCATCCACTACGAGCATCATCATTTACCTGGTGTTTTGATTATGTGATTTGGAGCAAATTCATGCAAGTAATTTTTAACTAATGGAGTAAAATATATCATCCCTGGATAATTACTTATAAAAAACCATTAAAATAACGAAAGTAATGGATCTCTTGTAACTTCTGGTTTAAAAGAAAGTGATGACTGAAAATAAAGTGAAGTCATCTTTTTACAATTTAACAACAAGAGCACATAAGAATCTCAAAATCGGGGGAGAAACAAGAGCGACGGTGGACATTTGCCGGAGATCGGGAAATCCGCCGCGGAACAAAAAGATTGTCGTTTGGTTGATTATAGTTGAAGTTCAAATTCATCACTCTCTATCGATAAGAGTGCCGAAATTGATTTTATGATTTCTGAAATTTCGCAATTAAATTGAAGAAAAATCAGAAATGAACCTAATAGAGAAGAGAGAAAGGTTGAATCCAGCAATTATTCACTCTTCTCTCTCTTCTTTTTCTTCTTCTCTTTCTCTCTCCAACTGTTGTACTAAATTATTAGAAAAAAAAACAAATGTTTAGAAACTGGTTGAACAGGTTTCAAGTTAATTGAATTAAAAAAGTTAGACATATGACTAATTTTTATTGGGTGTGTTAAAAGAGTGTGTTAGTGGGTGTGACCCTAACATTTCTCAGAGATGGAATATGGAAGTACATTGATGAAGAATTTAATTGATTAACATCGTATATTGTTCCATTCCGAAAGCAAAGATTTATTTGTGTAACCACTAAGTTGGTATGCTTGTTCCATTATTTTTTGGGAAAATTACAATGACCTCCCTTGAGGTTTCTTCAAATAACACAAACACCCCCTCTAGTTTAATAATTGACACTATCCTCCCTTAAAGTTTCTCCTTCTCAACTAACTCTGTTTACAATTCTGTTAAAAATAACAACTATTACTTTTCTGTTGATGATGAGTGATGATAATCTTCTACAAAACCATTAAATATTCCTCTTATTGTTGAAAGCTTTATAAATCCTATTATTTTTCTTCATTTCAATTGAAGAATAAGCCCCATATAAACGTGAATACACCCGTGAAACAAATACCCAATGATGAATGATTAGAAATGTGCCATAGAGAACGAAAGACACAAGCAAAAATGGAAGAGATACTCAATAATGTATGTGTGATGCTTCCATGGTGAACCAATGGTTTTGGTTTTATTTCCATGTTGAAACAGAGGCTTGGAATCCAAGTGTTAATCCAAGTGTTTCAGAGACAGATTAATAGCAGCAGAGGTAGTGAATAAGTATTTACAGTATAACAAAAATCAATCAATCAAAATCCAATCCATTTCAGGTGAAACAAAATTTTTGGTACGCGTCGGTAGTTTGTTCACAATGAGGTCGTACACATAGTTCAATCACAGAACAAGTGACAAAGGATGTGGAGGGCAGTGCAGCGTTTCTTTTTCTTTTTAACGCGATAACTTTAACGGAAGGTAGATGATTTTAACGGCAGGAGATGTTTATGTCAAATGAGAAAATAGAGGGGGTGTAAGTGACATATGCACATAGTTTAAGGGAGGTAAGTGTATTTTTCCCTCATTTTTTAGCAACCATTTTTCTTTTTCTCTCAACCATTGTAATCGACAAATGATGGTGCACTTTTTTGTTTTAATTGTAATAATTTGCAACAGGCAACTTTTTTTTATACATATTTTAGAGAAAATCTATTTTTTCTCTCATATTTTATCATGTGTTTTTCAATATCTTGATTAAGACGTAACACTTTCAAAGGTAGAAGATCAACCATTAATGTTAAAATGAGAGTATAAGTTGAAAATGGCAAGGAAGTAGATACTCTCATTTATATATATTATTAGAATTAGAATAATAACCATTAGAGAAAAGGAGAAAAAGAATGGACAACAAAAGCTATGAGAATGTCTTTACCTATTCATTTTGTTCTCCTGCTATTAATACAATTATATTTTTAGAAACAAAAATGAATGTGGCTTTCCCTAAAAAAAAATGAATGTGGCTTTCCCTAAAAAAAAATGAATGTGGCTTATATAAAAATAAAAAAAAATAAAAAACTAATAGGACCAAAGCAACTAACATGTGAATTGTCTATAGTGATGTCATAACATCATAATGTAGTCTAGTTTATAATGTATTTTGGAAAACATGATTTTTTTTTTCCTATCATATTTTATCATGTGTTTCCAATATCCCAATTAATATAATTAACACATTCAAAGATAGAAGAAGATTGACAGCTAAGTTCAAAAGTAGAAGAAGATCGACAACTAATGTGAGAGTATCAAAAGTTTAAAATGGGAAGGAAATAATTTGTCAAAAGTATTTATAAGAATGTCTCCACCTATTCATCATTTTGCTCTCCTGATTTGGTCTCCATCTATATTTGGAGGAAATTATTAATAAGTTATATTACATGAATACAATTGTATCTTGAGGGAAAAAAATTGAATGGGACTTGTATTAAGAAAAAACAATGAGTAGGACTAAAACAACTAATTTGTTTACAATTATTTTCAATGACATCAGCTTTTTTCTTTTGCCACCTTAAAATTTATGACGACGTATACTTTTCATAGTTGCGATGTTTTCCTAGATACATATTTCATTGTCATCCATGAAGAAATTTCTCCTACAAAATGTAAGATAATAGACATTGAATATAGAATAACCTTTTTCAATTTAAGGTTGCCGTCTAAGACATGCTGTTTTTCTTTTTCATTATTAAATACTATAACGAAAGGAATTTCAATAACCGTGGAACATAAATCAAAATCATTAAAAGATTTTATTGTAATAACTTTTGTGGTCATAAAAGTTTCTATAATTTTTAGAGAGGTGATAGGTAGACACACATAAGTGGACATACCACTCTACCACCTTTATCTGGCATTTTATTTTAATTATTTTTTTCCAAACCATCTTCTCTCCTCAACCCACAACAACGTTTCAAATTTCAATTGAACACTTTAATAATTATATTGAAGAAATTAATAATTAATTAATAAACCATCATCACCGTTCATCATCCACATCATGGTTTTGTTTTGGCCCTTCATCATCCTTCCTCATCAACACCATCGCCAGACACCAACAACACCTCTTCAATTGCTTCTCATGTTAACCATTAACACATACTTTCCCGCCAAAAACAGATCAGAGATTTGTACAGTTTGACATCAAGTAGAACAAATTTGTGTTCTTTTCGGTTCATGTGAATGACCCATTATTCCTTGATCTGATTCTGATAAAATTATCCTTTAAATTTAATTGAAAAATTGAAAGACATTGAACAAATTTATGAATGATGATTATTTTTAAGTTAATGGACAGAACAGAGAATGGGTAATTGGAGATGAGTTGCTGGAAATTAAAAGAAGATGGAGGCGAGGATTGGGTGTGGTGTGGAAAGGGAGAGAAGAGAGACGGAAAATGGTTGGAGGAAGAAACACGTGAGTTCAGAGTGAGGGTGAAGGAAGAGAGTGTGAATGGACAAAACTACCCTCGATGAAATTAATAAAAAATGCCACATATGAGTGGTACAAGAGTGGTTTGCCACTTAAGGATGTTCATGAATCAATTCTCTAATTTTTATTTCATGATTGATGTACTAATTAATATATTTATATAATTTATAAAAGCCGTTAAAGTAGATAGCCTAGACTACCATTGTAGCAATTTCTATGTAAACAAATATTCTTATATTGAAATCATGAATCAATCCATATTCATTGGTTGCAACATGTAAGTTGATATTTAATCTATTTAAAGGCAATGTAGTTTTTCTT
>Ga0228711_1002562_pt1 | contig 28029 bp, 19 predicted proteins | sample MedpolnodulmetaG_2_FD_177996 | JGI IMG/M metagenome (GOLD analysis project Ga0228711, IMG submission 177996) | Root nodule microbial communities from Medicago polymorpha collected in Santa Monica, California, United States - brown nodules | ecosystem: Host-associated > Plants > Roots > Nodule... | reverse complement strand
GTACCGAGGACCATTCCTAACATTTTGTGGGCCTTAGACCAAGTTTGAGAAAATGGTCCCTTATATAATATATCATAATTATTTTTTGATAAATGATGAATGAGACAACAATATTCATGGCAATTTAACCCTCTAGTCACCATAATACTATAATACAATATTTTGAAATCTCAACCATGTTGACACCCTTGGGTATCAAATACATTCGTCCTATATATTATTAATAAAAAAGAATAACAAAACAAAAAAGTTTGGGAGTTGAACCAAATCCAAGAAAGCTAAGTAAACTACACTTCCCTCACGCCCAATAAAATGAAAATCTTTTATCATTTGATGTTACTTATAAAAAATCACACAAGACTAAATTTGATGTCTTTAGCATGAAACTTTAATGATGAAAGTTATATTATTATATTATAAAATCGAAATACAAATTCGAGTTTGCTTCAATTTGAAACACAAAAAAACATCCTCAAAATGAAAAACAAATTTAGTCTCTGGGTGAAATTTTATGTTTTACGTATTGCTTCTATATTTTACGTTTTAGCCAAGGAAATATTGGGGGTGTAAAAATGAAAGTACTGGTCTAGGGAGTGTAAAAATGAAATGATGCTGGGTCATAAAATAAAAAGGATAAAGGGCTACTAGGCTGAAGTTTGATAAAGGGTTGGGCCCTCTTTGATATTTTTGCTATATAAACCTCCACTAGAAAACGTTTTGATATATACACCCCCCATAGTAATTTTCTTTTTTGTCCCCCAAGGGCATGGGCCCTAGGCTACCGCACCCCCAGGTATGCCTTGGGCTGGCCATACTCGTACCCGTGGTTACTCGTCCATATGCACCCCAATTTGAAGGGTTTTCTAAGTTTTGACTAGATTTGAGTATGTGTTTGAGTTTTTCCCAATTTCAAATCACGGGTACGGGATATGTAACAAGGATCTAGATATCCACCGAAATCCATACCCAAATTTGTACCAAATGTAGAAAATTACTTTATTATTCATTGAGTTTCGTTATGTTATAAAAGTTGTCATTGAAATTTGAAGGAGCAACCAAATTATTTGGTCAAAGAAATATTAAAGTGAACATATAACTGGATATTGTATTACGACATTGCCCCCGATATTGGACAAAACTTCTTTTTTTATTAGAAAATGATTCACTGTGGGATGGGGCCGCGATACCAAACCCGTTGGAGACATGGATGAGACCAATTTTCAATCCCCGTTAGATACGAGTAAGGTACACATAAAAACATGAAAGTCGGGAAGGTAAAACGTGTCTCCACCCCGTCACATTGCTATGCCGAGCAAGCTCCTCACCAAATGCCAAAAGAGGAATGCTAAAATTGCGGTAACATCATAATATTAAAAAATTGCAAAATATAGTTTTACTAAATTATTTTTAATATCTTGTTAAAAAAACATTTTTAATATCGCGATGAGTCAGTGTAGTTCCGGCCATCGTTTTAGTGTTTTACGTTAAACTTGACCCTTGTTCCAGGGTTCAAAAGAACCCACTAACAAAAATGTTAAAAGCCCTTGAAATCTATTTTCAGTTAAGATAAATTTATTATCCCAAAATTTCGAAAAATGAGACCCTCCACTTATGAGTTTCTCAATATATCGTTAATTGTACGACATTTTCTCATGAAAATTGCTCTCTTCACTTTTAAAATTACTCTTTTTTTTCAACCGTTGTTGGTCTTCCTACTGCCAGACATTTTTAAAGTCGATTGAACTGATTTAAAAAGTGAGCGGCAGCCGTTGGACGGATGACACTTAAAAAGAAGAACAATTTTAAAAGTGAAAAGAGCAGTTGTCTTTCCTAGTTGTGAACTGGTAGAGAGCCACCAAACCAATCCACTTTGGTTCCTCCTTTATCGGCATTGAAAGTTTTTTAATTAAATCAACATCTTTGGACCTACATTACTTGGAGCTATACAAGTATTTCACAAGTTTGAACTCAAGATTATTTTCTCACTGTTGACTTAGCTAGTAGTAAATTAGTCCTATATTATCGGTATTGAATGACTTCAATTTGTGAAATCAACATCCTTGGACCTACTTATTTGGATGAACATGTTATCATGCCATTATAAATGCTCCTTCATCTAACAAGTTACATCAAACTACTTGTTATCATTCATTGGTGGTCCACTGTTACAAAATTCATTGGTGGTCCACCACAATTCGAATCTCATATATCAAGTGGTCCATAAGGTATTTTCAATGTTTGATTTTGGTACCTTAACTTTAAAATTGATGAATTTGATAATTCTAATTGCTTATATAATTTAATGGATCAAATTAATAAAGTTTAGAAATTAAACTGAACATTGAAAATGAGCTAGAGAATCAAAGAAGTATTTAAGCTATATAGAGTACAAATTTTTGCTAAATATTAATAAATAACTGTATTTATCATCATGAGATCTTATACATAAAAAGATATATGTTGGCAATTTTGCATAATACAATGAATCAATTCAAAAACATCATAGAAAATATTATAATAATAATTCAAGTTAAATATGTTTTTATTTTTTATAGATATCTAAAATTTCGTTTTTAATCCCGTACTCACTTTTTAATCCTTCAAGTTACTATTAACATGTGAGTTTTGTTTTTTTGCAAAGATTAAAATGTGAGTATATAGACTAAAAACAAAATATAAGACATTTACAAATATAATTAACCCTAATTATTATTATTATTATTTTCATTTGAGGAACACATGCTTCTCTGCCTATATTTATTTTACTTGTTCAAGTTTCATTAAACAATTGCAATTGGACCCAAATTAACATTTGATTCTTTAAGGGCTTCAAATCTTGGTTCCTTAGCATGAAATTTCAAAGCAGCATAGATCTTCATGTACTCTTCAAACACAAATTTTGGGTAAACATTGTGTTTTTCCTCTGTCTGTTTTTCCAACAATTCTGGAGCAGGGTAAATGACAGCATCACTTCCAGGGTTGTAGAATGATGCTATGGACATTCTTGTTCCATTAGTTTGTGCTATCACACGGTGTTCCACACTCTTGTACTTGCCATTTGTTATTACCTGTTTGTACAAAATAGTGTCAGATAAAGTGTCCTGTTTTTTCCACATGAGAGATATAAATGCTAAAAATAGTAACCGTATCCTAAGATGATTTTTCATATTTGTGTAATATTTTTGGCCAGATTAGTATATGACTACGTCAAATTTTCTGTACGGATCCTTTGCAGTGGCAAATTGAATTACTTGCAGTCAAATTTTGTACGCATCCCCGTGGTTGATGAATCGAGATCAGACGGTCTAGATTTTAATTACTTGATTTTTATTTTAAATAAAAAAAATACCAAGTTTGAAAATTGGATATTTGACTTCGTAAATGTGTTAATTTTTTTTTTTTGCAGGCTACAACATGGGGAGGAGGATTCAAATCCATCAATATAATCAAGATTTAGATCCTCTAACGTGAGTAAAGTATAAAGTGACAAAGTCAACGGTTGTTAAACAATTTATGGTTTGTTGTTCACTTTAGAGGAGCTAGATTCAAGGACGAATATGAAATTTTTCATTAAGTTTGAGAATTGAAATGAGAGTTGACTTAGCAAAGGAAACAGATTTACCTCAAGTTGGTCACCGAGGTTGACAACGATGGAATGGCGCATTGGGGGAACATCAATCCACTGGCCATCTTTCAGCAATTGTAGGCCACTGACCTTGTCATCCTGGAAGAGAAGGATGATTCCGCCGGCATCTGTGTGAGCACGAAGACCCTTCACCAGCTCTGGATTTGGGCATTGAGGGTAGTTGGCTACTTTGGTGCCAAAAGTTGGTCCTCTTGATCCATAAAATGCCTTTTTAAGGTAACCTTTCTCTAGTCCAAGATTCTCACATAACAAATCCAAAAGCTCTTCTGCTAGTTTCTCTAACCTCAAAGAAAATTCCTTCATCACTTTCCTATACCACAATTATCATAAGAAATTTAGAATCATGATAAAAAAGATATAAATGCTTCTACAAAATCATATATGGAGCAATATGCTCAAATTTAGAAACGTGACAAAAAAATATCATGTTATGCAATGTGTTATATATGTCATATTAATGTTTGTTTTGTATAACCTGTATTCATCACTGAGATCAGGTATCTCTGAAATGTTTGATTCAGGGAGGTGGCGAACATGGAAGGTGCTTTCCCAATCCATATCTTTGACCTCAGTTTGGACAGCATCTAGGCCTTTGCTTGATATGTGTTCCTTAAACCTCTCCTCCATGCATTTCCTATAGTGCTCTTTGGTCAACCTCTCCAATGTGTCCATAAGGTCATGGGGTATACCATGATTCACCAGCTAGAGTTTTGAAAGTAAACAAGAAGAGAAGTTAGAACAAGAAAGTAACATTATATATCTAACAAGAAAATATAACTATGGGCAATGTATTGTAGAAATTAAAGTTGTAGTAAAAAGAATTATTTTTTTTGCTTGTGTGTTCTTGTACCTCAAAGAATCCCCAATTCTCACAAGCATCCTTAATTTTCTCCATGGTGTCTTTTCTCTCAACACCATTGAGTCTCTCCAAGCTAATAATTGGGAAGTTCATCATCATCTTTTAAACTCAAAGTAACTCTCTTTCTAATTTCTATCTTTCTCTTAATATTTTTCTTTATGCCTGTTAGAGTTTGGCAGCATGGTATTTATAGACCTATAGATGAGGACCAACCAATAAAAAAAAAAACTTTGTTTAATATTTGCATGAATTTATTTTAATTACCTACTTTTAACAACATTCTTTTTATCTTACTTTTAATGCAAATCACAGCCATGAATTCTTTTGGTTACGTAATTGAATTGTCTATCCACTTGGTGCAAGTTTTGGACCCACTTTGGTGGCTGATTTATTTTCTTCCTCTTGAAAATTTGACCAAAGCAGTAGAAGCTGCCAGCTCCATCTATCAATTCTCAAATTAACTTTTCTCTAGTGAGTTGTGACTTTTATTTTGGGGTCATATGATATAATTATAAAGGTTACTTCTACGAAGGAACATAGCAAAACTTCATGCACTTCCTTTTTTTTTTTTTTTGACTTAGCACTTCCAAAATAATAGCATCCGTGCATTGGAGAGAATATGGGACATATGATTTATGTTTTGTGTTACCTTAATTACTCACATGCATGCTTCCTTGTACGGAATGTCTTGAGCTTCTAAAGATTGGTGTGAAATGGAATGCTCATTAATGGTATAAGCATATTTAATTCGGTTAATATATTTAAGCTAGATTTGGAATTACTTAATTGGTTGAAAAACTTATAAAAATAAAGTTTTTATATTCCATTTTAGTTAGTCAAGGAAAATAATTATTTATGGTGCATAATAATAACAATGAGGATCAAGTTTAGGTCTTCGTTCTAATGATGTTGTTTGTGTTTCTTATCCAAGTTGCACATGTGTATTTGTTTAGCGTAATATGAAAATACAATATACAAAACACTGAATCTAAATCTCCTTCTCCACATGATGTGTTAACACCATAGAACGAAGATTTATGATGTGTTTGGTTTGGAAAATAAATTGTAAAGAGAGAAATAGATGAGAGAGAGTGAAAAAAGAGAGAAATAGGTGAGAAATAAAGTAGATTTGTTGTATTGTTTGTCTGTTTGGTATAAGAGAGAGATAAGAGAAATAGAACAGAGAGATATGTTGGTTATATATAAAACTACTATAATACCCCTGATCCATTAAATTTGGTTTAATTTGTATACACATTTATTTATTAATTTAGTAAATTGATCCAATTATTTTTAATTGATTCAATTAATAAGATTATTTTAAAATACTATTATACAGTGTTAATTAAGAAAAGAAAAAAACTGTGTTGGTCTCGTAATTTTTACGACTTGTTATTTTTTCAGATAAATAAAAATGTTGCCAATAGCACCATTTCATCATCAGCGTAATGCTCCCTAAAAAAAAAATCATCAGCGTAATGCTTTTTCACTGCCTAAGAGACCCACCATGGCACCAACAACACTTGAAAGTTGATCGAAGTACAGAGATAAAAATAATTAATATCAAGAAGAAATTTAGATGAATTGAATAATGGATGTAGAAAAGGTTACAAGAAGGTTTATATAGCTCCCTCTGTGTCATTACTCATTACAGTTGCAACTAATATGAATGGTTCTTAGTTCCTACTAATTTGGATCCACTAACAAGTGTTATGTAAACTCAGCTGGTGTTGGTAAGTACTCAGCTGGTGTGACTATTAGTTGAAATGGCACAATTGATGATTTTGAGTTTGATATGAAATAAGAAAGTAGTTAAGAGACAAGGGTATGGATGGAATAACATCCAAAATTTGGTCTTCTCCCCTCTTTCTTCGCTGATTTGGAAAGAAGAAAATAGAGGTGGGACCCACACGTTTTTAGTCACTCTTCCTTATTTCTTTGCTTTGCCAAAGCAAAGAAATGGTCCTTTTCTCTTCTATCTCTCTAGCTTCAACTTCTCTCTTCCCTTATTCTCCTCTACCAAAAGAAATATAGTATGATATGGTATTTATTTGTTTGAGAGAACCTAAATTCGATTTTGGATAGAATAAATTCTTAGTCAGAATATACTAACCTCACATCCGAACTATGAATTACCAGAGTTCCCTATCATGTCAATATCAAGTGTGCACCAAACACATGATAGAAAAAAATGATATCATCTTTCATATCATGTGTGTATCAAACAAACGATATGATAAGTGTGTGTGTAATTGTGACTATCATAATACAATTCTTTATCATACTATATCTCTATCATATCCTACGCATCAAACAACACCAGTTACGCCAAGTCTTAGACTTTAAATTCATATTTAATGTCAAAGTATTACATACATTTATATAAAGGAAAATTCTATGGTGAAGTCGTGAAAATGACTTTTCTAATGAAGTTAACACTATAACATCAAAAGTGTCGTGAGTAACACCCCACTGTTTGTACAGTGGCATCAAAAGTTCAGTCCCCATAATATCCCTTATATAAATTATGATAAATGGTGCATTAACAAATGTTGTTATCACATACACCTATACCCTTTCCTTTTCTAATTATAAGTTCTGTTTGAATCCTTCAACAAAAAAAAAATCAGTCTGACGATTTTTTTTTATCCACATATATAAATCACTGCAATTTATTACGTGCAATTTTTTTTCCTCAAACATACGTCTTATTAATTCTACTCGTTTATCTTGAAATTTAAAAAGTTAAAGTTAAACAACGGTAATTAACTGCTGTTATAGATAAAAACGTCATTTTGGGGTGCCCGAGAGCAAACTGTGTAGGCTGAGGGGTTTTCTGACATATTGAATTTAAAATAAATTCAAATTTTGAATGAATTGTTATTAAAATACCGTATCCAACCAAACTCCAAGACAACTAAGAATTTACCTAAAAACAATACACAAACTTAAAAATGGTAAATTCTTAGATACCTTGGTTGAGTATGACTATCTTGTAAATAAAATTCATTCAAAATTTAAATTTATTTTAAAATAAATTAATATAAAAATAAACATGAAGGTTGGTTAACTAGTTTGAGTTAAAAGTTAAATGAGTTAGAGTCGTTGGTTTGAGGATGAAAAAGTATGACAGATAATTGCTAACATTTAGCATTGAAAAAATAAAATAAAAATATGACATGATAATAATGAGTGATTTGAGGATGGATACATTCTCAATCAAAAAGGAGAGTAGCAGAGGGTCCACCCTAAAAAATTGCTAAAAAAATAGAAATCAAAACACAAGAGAATAATGTTTTGTCCAAAAGAAAAAAGAATACAAGAATAATGCTGTCCTATACTTCGCACTCTTTATCCCTATTTGCTGGATATTATCTCAGCCACGCAGTGAAAAAGCTAGAAAAATGTAACGATAACTACAAATCTCAACAGTAGTTCATAAAAAAAGGAAGAAGACAACTGGAAACATGTTTTACACGACATACATTAATAGCAAATTGAAAATGAAATTAACAAGATTGTATCATTGAATTAATATTGTATTTTTGGATCATTGTGATGAATAGAAGATGAAATGCTAATTAGAGATTTATGTATTTTTGGAAATAATGAAGAGATTTTTTTTTTAGTATTTTCATTGTTCACAAAAAATGTAAATAATTGTTCACTTCAAGATTGTAATATCTCCTTAATTATTAGTAAGTTAAATTAGCAAAAATTTTAAGAAATAAAAATTGAATATGTTTTCATAAGATAACCAAGTCTAAGGGTTTCTACAAAAGAAAAACAAGTCTAAGGGTCACTTTGAGAGAGTTTAGGAGGGCTAAGTCCATATTTTGATATATATTTAAATAATATTTTAAGAAAATTAACGCAACATCATAACTAATGATCATTTCTCTCCAAAAAAAAAAAAGTAATGATCATATAACACCATAATGTTTTTGTTTCCTTCAAAATTTGCAACCTCTATTTAATTTCATATCTATTAACCCAGGGACTATAATACAGGAACTTAAAAATTAATAAAAAATATAGAAATCAGAACACGAGAATGACATGTTTTGTTCAAAAGGAAAAAGAATGCAAGAATAAAGTTGTCCTAGATTTTTCACTCTTTAAGCTCACACAACCCATTAGTTTATTCTTCCCTTGTCATCTAGAAAAAGTTACATCACATGAGATGTTGTTTTATTTATTTATATAAGTATTAGATTCTTCGGTATAAATTATAGCGGCAATTGATATACATTAGCATCAAGAACAAATTCAATTCATTACCTCATTTAGAAAGAAAACAAAAAAAAAACTTCATTTTTGCTACCATGACAACAATTGTTGATAGTGAGAACATATTACTCAACATTAATTCACCCGAAAAAGTTTACGAATTTATAAGTGAGTACACATTGGAAGGAAAATGGAACAATGTTATAATGATGTACTATGAATTTCCAGAAGCTCACACAGCAATTATCCCCGATTCAGCTGGTACTGCATTGCATGTAGCAATAGATTTAGACGAAGAAATTGTTGTTAAAGAGCTTGTGAATGCAATTTTAACACATAATAATAATGTAGAAGTTAGTGATGAAAGAGTAAAAGCATTGGAAATTGATCATAGAGTTGAAGCATTGGAAATTGGAAATGAGCGCGGAGACACACCACTGCATTTTGCAGCATCAAGGGGTTTTGCTGGAATATGCAAGTCAATTATTGGGAATAATAAGGAGAGAATATATTTGTTGGGTCGTAAAAATAAACATGGTGAGACACCTCTTTTTCAAGCTGCTATTAATTGGAGAAAACAAGCTTTTGCTTATCTTGCTCATATTTCTCAAGAAATAGTCGATTTGCAAGATCTTGTGCGAAAAGATGGTGATAGTATTCTTCACACTGCTATCCGAGGAGAATATTTCGGTAAATTATGCTATATAACTTGTGCTTATACGCGCGCAGGCGCGCACACACATACATACACACACAAATACATATTATACTTTTAGGATGATTAATCTTTTTTGGCACTTAGAATGTATTTTTTGAAATACATTAACATCTTTGTCTGGAAGACTCAACTCAACTAACCATGTCAATATTGTCAAACTGAACATTTTCACCCAAGTTCGAATTTGGTAACTCGCAGTTATGTATGTAGCATAAAAAATAACTTACTCTCATTCTCTTGCACTCTAATTAAACATTTATATTCTGCAATATAATATGTTATGGAACAGATTTGGCTGTGATAATAGTACATTACTATGATTTCCTAAGCACACATCTGAACAAAGAAGGATCAACTCCTCTCAAAGTCCTTGCCACTAGACCATCAGCCTTCAAAAGTGCAAGCAACCTTTCATGGTATAAGCGAATCCTATACCACTGTAAGTACTAATTTATACATATATATGTGTTTAAAAATTATGTAACATTAATATTATGAAACAAAAATGTATTATATGTGATTTGAGTATTTTAATTTGTTTGTTGCCAATAAGGTATACTTGTGGAAAAACTGGATGCTGAAGGAACAATGAAGTCAAATTTGAGAAAGGCGGAGGCTCGTCCAGATTCTAACAAGATGAAGTTACCAGATAACTATACAACTTTATATGATTTCTTTTCTATATTTGGTATGTCATATGCCATCAGTACGGTTTTTATTGGTAATTTACTGAAAACATAGTTTAATCTGTCTTCATTTAATCATAGGATTTGCTACATGAATCAAATTACATCATATAAATGTTCTATTGTATACCATGTTTTGAAGAAAAAAACTCTAATTTGAAATTTAGATCTAAGAATCCAACAACTTTAACGATGTGTCTCACTGTCGTTGCAGAAGTTCCAAATAAGTGAAAGTTCATTACTTATTAATGGCTAAAATGTTTTCATCGATAAATAATAGCCCAGAAAACATCTAATTTGTTTTTTGTCAGGAAAAAACCTTTTAAAGATGAAAGAACAAGACCCAGAAGATCCACCAGACGATCGTAGTTCGTCCAAATCAGAGAAATATCATGTTGGATTTTTTCCAAAAAATTATGAAACCTTTCTTGAATTTGTCAAGTCTGCATATATACACACTCTTGGCCTTTCGGGAGTAGGTATGTAAATCTTCTCCATCTCCATGTTAATTAGACTATATATATATATTTACTTTTTTTTTGGATTAGAAACGACCGAAGCCCTAGTTTTTTTGACAAAAATAGTTCAATTACTTTTATACATACATTTAATCAAACCAAAATCTTAGGTTATATTGTTAAATTAGTTTTACCCCCGAAAAGTTATACAAATAAAATATTATTATTGGATGAATTTTTTGGTTACATATTATAGGATGATGATGATAATTTAACACGAATAATTAATTGCTTATTTCTAAATTAATGCTCCATTTATTTAAAGAGTTGAAGGATGTAAAGATTACAAAGAAGAAGCACATATGGAGTAGTCAGCTGTTGAAGGAATTGATGAAAAGACCTTATGCAGCATTCACTGGTACCGGTGGTCAACCAACTGATATGGATATTGATCCTGACATTTATAATGTTTTTGATCTCCTCTTCAAACAAGGTAAATATAGATGTAGTTAGAATGTGTGTTGCTACCATTTCTTTTTCTATGTGTGTACACGCTATGCATAAAAAGAAGCAACTAGTTTTTAACAAAAAAAAAGTGTATAAATTACCACAATCCATCAAAAGTAAATTCATTTGACTCATATAACAACAAAATATATATATTTTTTTATGGAACAACAAATTTTAATAAATTATATCAAAAACATCTACTTTATTTTATTTATGGTAAGAGAACCATCCACTATACTATACTTATAAATTGGATCAACACTATCAATTTCACGGTTTATAGTTTGAATATTTTGAGCCAATTTTTCTTTTAACATAATAACTTGCGATTTGATTCGATTTTGATTGTTTGCTTGAAAAAATTGGATGTTCCAACCATATTTTCCCATGAACTTTGGATCCTTGGAAAAGTTAAGCATTTTTGAGAAACAATTTTCCCATAACGTCCTCGAAACACAAAATTTTTATTTTAAATTTGTCAAGACATACCCGTGGACCCATGCAAATCTTATTGTTGCATGAGCACATCTTGCAAGGGAAAGTCCTCTTGAAACCCTAAACCCTAATCATCCTCAAACACATACAAATCTGACCGTTAGGTCGATTTCGTGAAGGAAAGTTATGAGGCACTTTCCAAGAAAAACATCCTCAAAATTCATGCAAACGTGACAATTTCAAACATGTTGAATCACGTTCCCCATTAAGGCAGTTTATTTAAGTACAATAACACAATTGGAAGGCATACAATCCGTTTCCAAAGATAATTATGTTTATAGATTATTTTGAAAGAAACGAAGTTTCATTATTTAAGACAAGACAAAAAAGACTTGTAATCTTTCAACCTTAATTGATGTCGATCACCGACATGGCGACATGTTTAAATTTCCATAATCAAATTCGGCCATGTTTAATCGTTTTTAACCATATATCCAAAAACCCATATAAACTCGCCGAATGCACCATACTTGATCATGGTTTCGAATGAAACTATTTTTTGTCTATACATTTTATTAGAAATTTGTTTTCGGTAAAATTTTATTTGGGATTTTATTTAATATATACAAAAATATATGAATGGCATTTTTACACCTTCCATTGCATTTGACACTGGCAGGTGAAACCAATAGGTTCGATGAACAAGAACAAAAACCTAAAGAAAGTGAGATAAAGGAAACCACATCAACTCCAAATAAAACAATGATGGAAACAAAACCTGAAAATGAAAAGGAAGAAGTTGACAAAAAGGAGACACCATTTTTGGTTGCAGCGAAAAATGGAATAGTTGAACTGGTTAATGAAATTCTGGACAAAATACCAAGTGCCATTCATAACACTAACTCAAGAAAAGAAAATGTATTGCTTGTTGCAGTGAAGTCAAGACAACCCCTTATTATTGAGACATTGAGAATGAGAATGATTCAGCACTCAAAACCAGAACTTTGGAATAACTTAATTCTTGCAATGGATAAGGATGAGAATACAATATTGCATTTGGCAGCAAAGGCACTAGGTAATGGTAAACCTTGGCAGATTGCTGGTTCTGCCTTACAAATGATGTGGGATATAAAATGGTTTCAGGTACATACAATTATTACAACCATATTCACAATAATTTTTAAAATATTGCTTACTTGTTTTGAAATTAGTTTCTCAACTTTAATTTTTCTTAAACCCCATGCGCATATTTGGATTGGCTTATATTAGGTTTATCTATTGACACAATATTTGTGAGGCTCTTTACAAGAACCTATGAAAACAACATATAACATGTTCATAACCTATTTTCATCTTATTTCCATAAAATCTACATAACAGCTTACGAAAAAAAAAAACTTCATAAGTTTTTTTTTGGCTGAATCAAGGGAGGCAGACATCAAGGAAACGCGTAGACATCCCAACTAGGTTGACACCCCCACGTGAGTCTCATCCTATGCCGTCAAACCCATAAAATAATATTATTAAAAAAGAGGAAAATTTGTACAAAAGAGGGGGGGCTAGACCTGACTCTCAAAACAAAACAAAAACCAAAGAAAAACAGAAGCAAAACTAGGGAAAATGATACTTAGGCCAACCAAAACGGTCAGAAAAGAACGGAGCCTGAATAAAATCTGGAAGAGCGGTGGACCACCAAACTTCCTGAATACAATGACCATAATTAGCTAGCAAGTCAACACAACCATTCCCTTCCCGGAATATATGCGAAGAAGTCACCTGAAATCCTGGTTGAAAACAATTATGCCACCTGTTTCTTAAATGGATCGGCACCAGAGGTGTGTTCTTAAAGGCCAACAACGCACTAGTTGAATCGCTCTCTAACCAAATGTTTCCCCAACCCTGCTACAAAGCGTGCTCCATAGCCATAATGAAGCCATAAATTTCGGCCTTAAACACAGACCGGTCTACGAGATTACTTGCAAAACAACCCAACAAAGATCCTCGGCTGTCCCTGAAAATACCACCACAAGTCGCATGATGTCCCAACACCGACCCATCCGTATTCACCTTCACCCAAGACACCGTAGGTGGCTGCCAAACAACCATAATAATATTTTTGAAGTGACGGTGGTGCAAAGATATTGTGAATGTATCCATAAGCCAGGAATCCGAAGACAAACAATGACTTGTAGAAATGTTACCATACAAAGTGCAGCAGAAGAAATTTCTACCTTTGTCGCATGAGTAGTCACCTTGTCATTAGTAAAACGCAAGTGACTGCACGCCATCCAAATAGCATGCAATGTGTGAACAATGGCAGCAACAAATATATATGAACCTTGAGAAGAGCAAGGGCTCGGAACACAAGAAAGAAGAGGAGCACCTAACCAGTTGTCTGTCCAAAAATTAATCTTCTCACCATTATCCACTATCCGAACTGAATTATCCAACACCGTGCCAACCATAGATTTCATTCCCGACTAAATGGATGAACGGAAATAACAGGTAATAGGCCACCCATGGGAGAAAACACGAGAACGAAAGCAAACTAGCCCATTATATAAAAACAATTTAATTATTTTATTTCGTTATAGATATAGTTTTTACATAAGTACTTTGTTAAATTGGTTATCAAAGCAAACCATAAGCTTACTAGCATTTTTGGGAGTAAATGACATTTTAGTCATTGAAATAGTAAAAGTGGATCAATTTAATCTCTCAAATTTGTCAAATTACAATTTACTCATTAAATTGAAACACATGGATCAATTTAGTTATTTCATCATAATAATTATTTGGGGTATTCGGGAGCTTTATAAAATTGAGGACTTTGGAAGAGGGGAGCTTTGGGATATTTATTTTTCTTTATAATACAAAATCTTTCTAATTTGAGAGAACTAAAAAATTGTATTGAAGACATATTTAAGAGGGTTTTGGAGGGCTTGGATAAATTCAAAGATTAAAAATTTAAAATGCCTATTTACTCCATTGTTTGTCAGGTGAAGGATATGCATGTAGTTGATTTAAGAAACTTCCATGAAGCAAAAGTTTTACTAAAATGTCAGAGGAAATGCTATTATTACGTACACTCTATTTTAACACTTTCTTTTATTAGATGAAGTTCATGTGTATCTAGCATATTAAAAATGAATCCCATATAAAATGATGGGATCCACTTGATTTTAATCTAATAAAAGTGTGAGTATTGCGCATTACTCAAATTTTATCTCTTGCAATGAAAATGTTTAAATATGTTAATCCATTTGCTCTTTCTTCTTTACCTTCGAGCAGTATATCAGAAGCCTTGTACCACAACACTTCTACTTTAGAACCAACAACAAGGGCGAAACATCAAGTGAAATTTTCAAGACATCACACGAAAGTCTTATACAAGAGAGCAGCGGTTGGCTAAAAGACACGTCAGAATCCTGCTCCGTCGTATCTGGCCTTGTAGCCGGTGTTTCCTTCGCCACAGCAAGCCAAGTACCTGGAGGCACAACCGATGAAGGCAGTCCAGTATTAGAAGGAAAGCCTGCATTCGATGCCTTCGCCATTTCTTCCCTTATCGGTCTTTGCTTCTCTGTTACCGGACTCATCATGTTCCTTTCAATTCTCACTTCTCGAAAACAAGCCAAAGATTTTCGTCGAGATTTGCCACTGAAACTTCTTCTTGGGTTAAGCTCTCTTTTTGTGTCCATTGCTTCATTGTTTGTTTCATTTTGCAGTGGACATTTTTTTCTGCTTAGCCATAATTTTAAGTCGATTTTGTTCCCAATTTATGCAACAACTTGTTTGCCTGTGACTTTCTATGCTGTTGCACAGTTCCCTCTATACTTTGATCTTCTAACGGCTATTTTAACTAAGGTTCCAATGGCAACCGAAAAAGGTGACAATTTATAATTTAGTATTTCCATAGTGTGATGTTGGAGATATTCATATGTAATGCTTTTGTTTTTGATTTTTTGTTTTGTTGGTGTGATTATGTTATGTTGGGGTTTGTGTTTAAGTTGTTGTAAAATTTTGAGAAACAAGATTTTTAAGTGTGTAATATTTTTTTTTTTTTATTTTACCGGAAGGATGTAATTGATTTAAGCTTGATAATCCAATAATAATCACATTATATATGAGTTCTGGCAAATCATTCTATTTGTTTCTTGTTGGAGTTACTTTTGGTTTAGTAGTTATAGTTTTGTGTTGGTTTTGTACCTTCAATTCTTGTCTAATGATGACTCATTTTTTGAGGTACATAAGGAGTTCTTGTTGCTTTGTGGTAAGGAACAAACTGGTTGGAGTGATAATGAGATTAAATTGGACTCAGATTTTATAAACACTGAACATAAGGAGTGCTTGTTATATAAGACCCTATTAAATATGGCCAGTTAAGTTCCTTGACAAAAATTAATTATTAGGAAAGTCGATAAATACTTCGCAACAATAATATGGTTAAAGAAAAACTAAAACAAGGACTAATCTGTGTCATTTGACCAGCCTAAAGAATACAACTAAGCAATTAGGGATATTTCTCCACAACTTCTCTCTCATCTTTTTTCAACCATTTCACAGCAACATCACCTATTTCACAGCAACATAAGCCAAGCCATTAAACAAAGAGCATATGTAAACCTTGCAAGGGTTTCTCTATCATCCTTATGTTCTTTTTTTTTTTATTTTAATTTTCTGAGTATTTTGAAGATATTTGAAGGTGATGATCAAAAGGATTTTTTTTTAGACCAAAGGGGAGAGAGAGGCAATCAAAGAGGGGAGAGAGAGAGAGCACTTTTCACTAACAATTTCTTCATACATGTTTAGGTTTTTGCGATATGATTTGATTAAGAGATGGTGCTTGATTTGTGATTTGAATTTTGTTGCATGTTTGTTTTTGAATTAGGCAATTTTTGAAATGAGGAGATACAAATGATTTCTGATTTTTTTTAGTTTAAAATTTTCAAATTTTTAAGATCAACTATACTCTAACTTGTATGATGCACGAGTTTTGTAGAGTTTCATATATAAAATATCAAATTGGCTATATTATTACTTGTAGAGTTACATTTAAACTCAGAAACAATCAAACTAAGTGACAATTGAGAGTGATCAACATGCACAATCTCAAAGAAGCAAATTAGCAGCATTTAGTTTGCATCAACAAAAATGAATATGGAATCAAAAGTCATCACTTTGCCAAAACAAAGTAATGTTATAATCTACTGTAGTGATTTTTGCAAATAAAAAGTAAGATAAATAACTTCAAGTAATATAATATAGGAGAAACAAAGAGACCGACAAAATTACAGTAAATAGTTAAGTTTCTAATGAAAAAATTATCATTTGGATCAGTCAAATTATCAACAATTTTAAAGATGCAACTTTAATATCATAATATGTAGTAAGCGTACACCAAAAAATTGATCCTAACTGCAAGGGCTGCTAATTTGTAAAAATGAAAAGAAACTGCTACGTGGTAACCAAAAGAAGAAAAAAAATTAAAAGAAACTTTTACATAGTAACCGAAATAATAATAATAATAATAATAATAATAATAATAATAATAATAATAATAATAATAATAATAATGAAAAAGAACTGCTAATAATAAAAAAAAAAATTGTTATGAGAAAAGGAACGGCTAGGTTGGTTGTGGCTTTAAAAAATATGTTTTAGTCATATATATCACTTTTGGAAGCAACAATATTTCAACAAAAATGGAAGTGACATGAGTCACGCGGGGTTAACTATGTACCATATGCTTACACTTTACAACCTTAACCACTATGTCACCCAAGAAATTGAACTAGCGTGAGTTAACTCATGCAGGGTATAACACCTGCGTGAGTTAACTCACGCGGCGTGACTTAAGTCACGCATGTGTAAAATTAAGTCATGTTTGATTTATACATGCGTTAGTTAACTAGCGCATAGGTATTTTGGTCAATTTGGCTGGATGGTAGTGAAACTTGCATCCGTTGGATTGAGCATATCGTTTTCCAAGACTCATTCAACTAAAATTTTACTAATTTGTTTTTTACCCAAAAAAAAAAAGTTTACTAATTTAGTTTATATATATGTATGAGCTTTAAATTAAAATATAGACGTATCAATGCATATAAACTATAGATATTGATTTTATATTGCCTCTTAAAAAAATTAATTTTCCTTCAAAAAAAATATTAATTTATTCCCAAAAAGGTATTAATTTATATAAATAATTTGTCCAAAAATAAGAATATTATATTATTTTTGTATATTTTTTATTTATATAAAATTTAAAATGTATATTTACTTAAGGAAAAAACTTAGGTACAATTCCTTAGATGTTTTTCGTATGGTTCTTAACTAAATTCACCATGATTTTCTTAAATCCATAATTCTCTCAGAGTTTGTTATCTCCAAAAAAGTTGTATTTTTAGTTAAGAACCATACGAAAAGCACCTAAGGAATTGTATCTAAGTTTTGTCATTTACTTAATACCGGTTCGACCCCGGTTGAACCCCGATCCACCCCTAAAACCTCAAACCCATAAGTACGCCGGTTCAAAGACCGGTCCAGTTCTGATTACCTTGTTTAGTATAATAAAGATGATAATGAATATGATATTAAAGAATGTTGAAGGATGAAGGAGATGGTGAAGGGATGAGTTTTTTTTTTTTGTGTTTTTTTTGTTTCTTTTTATTTTTTAATTCCATTCATAAATATGTGGATTTTTTTTATTTTTTTAATTACACATGTGCCATCCAACTCACTTAAGTGAGGTGTCACATATGTGTTGACCAACTCAAAATTAACTACTTGAAAAAAGGGGGCAAAGTTAAGAGACTTTGTTGTATTTTTCAAATACTTTTAAGCTAAAATATAATTGAAGCTAGTTCAAAGGTTTGTTTTATTTTCTTAATCAACCGTACCTATTCTCTATTTTGATTTTGATTTTTGTTTGTTCTCATGACCATGAGCATTTCAATCATTCAAAGAAAAAAGATATATAATGAAAAAAAACACATAGGATAACATGTTAGCAATATGACCCAATGACGGTGAGCCGGGACGGTGGAGAAAAGGGTGGGAAGTGATATCCAGGCTTCACCTTTTTTTTTTTTTTTTAAATAAGGTGTGCCATGTTTCACATTTTGATAGGTTAAATGGCACATGACAGCATAGATCACCCCTATAGTATTCCCTATATTCATCCCCAACATCCATGTTGCATATCATATCATATTCTACCAAAAACCACAATTTCAGCCTCTCCTTAATTTTCCCTCATTGGAATCAAATCACCACTTCAACGACTGCAGCCCCTCCATCCACCATCATACAAGGTGGTTTTCTATGTCCCTTTCTTTTATTATTTTAATGACAAGGATTTACTCTTTAGTTTGAGTTTGAATACATGACCTCCAACTCTTTAACCATTACCTCAAATCAGGTGAGCTATATCCAACCCCATGACTCTCTCTATTGATCGCCATATTGTTTTAGGATCATCTCTGAATCTCGTGGTATAACCTTTCTCGGTCTATCTTAATTATAATTTATTAAAAATAAAATGAATTAATGTGTTTTCAAAATAATAATATCAATGGATGTATGAAACACATCAACGGAGGTTTTTAAGATTGGTTACATGTTTGAGCGATGCTAAATGGCACGAGGCCCTCAATGCACAAAGTCGCACGACTTGTTAAACTACGTACAATTTACTTTATTATTAGATTTATTGGCTAACTTATTAGTGTTTTTGTGTTCTTATATATAACATATAGTAAAAAAAAAATTAATGTTAGCAAAGAGATATCATACACATCTAATAATATCCACCTTTCCACATATCAATGGTGAGGTGATGCAAAGACATGCATGATTTGGAAAACACACAACATGAAAATGTGTTTTTACACTTTAGAGACATATTTGGCCACCTTGACTCAAATTAAAATTAAGATAAACATCAAACAATAATTATATAGTGATTCGTGCATATTTGACGACAGAATTTGTCGTGCACCGTAGCATTTTCCTACATGTTTAACTCTTTTAAAAGATCACACTTCACTATTTAAAACAACGAGGTCCCACATGTATGACAAAAAACAAGGATACTTCGTTAAACCAGTTAAACAGAGAACCGATCTAAAAAGTAGTGATCAAGAGTTAACTCCTAATCAATAGCGAACGTGAATTAGGACCCTATGTAGGTATTTTTGACATTTTGAGGTGCAGTTGAACAATTGAAGTTGCCTAAAGAGCAATGAGAAATTCTTAGGCGAATAAATTACACGTTGGCCTAACATAGCAACAACGAGAATAATATTTTGTAGAAATTTCATACATATAAGTTATAACTTTGGTAACCCAAAAAATAGCAACAACGAGAATAATATTTTGTCCAAAAGAAACAAGAATACTAGAATAATGTCTTTCTATATTTTACACTCTCTTTATCTCTTTTTGTCTGATTCTCTCAGCCACAGTGAAAAAGCTAAAAAAAGTAACGATAACTACAAATCAATAGTTCATAAAAAGGAAGAAGACAACTGAAAAATGATTTACTAGACATAATAGCAAATTGAAAATTAATAACCAAAGTAAAGTTTTTTCCCCCTCATATATTTTATTCGCTAGCTACACCTATCCAATTAAGTTCACATCTATAACATAATATTAATTAATTATGCACTAACTCAATTTATACTTCCCTTGTCATCTAGATAAAGTTACATCACATGATTCACATGAGATATTTTTTAATAAGTAATAGATTCTTCAGTATAAAATTAACGTCCATTGATGAATGATGGTGATACATGAGGCCACGAACAAAGTTAATCTAGCTATATAGTAAATTGTTACATTACACCTTCAATTACACTCCATTTTGCCACTATGACAACGTTTGGTGATAGTGAGAACATATTACAAAACATTTCACCCGATGAAGTAAATGATTTTCTAGGTGAGTATACATGGGAAGGTAAATGGGAAAATGTTATAATGATTTATTATGCATTTCCAGAACAAGCCCACAAAGCAATTATCTCTGATTCAGCTGGCACTGCATTACATGTAGCCATAGATTTAGACGAAGAAATTGTTGTTAAAGAGCTTGTGAATGCAATTTTAACACATAATGTAGAATTTAGTGATGAAACAGTTGAAGCATTGGAAATGGAGAATGAACGTGGAGACACACCATTGCATTTTGCAGCATCAAGAGGTTTTGCAAGAATTTGTAAGTGTATTATTGGGAGTAATAATGAGAGGATATATTTGTTGAGTCGTAAAAATAAACATGGTGAGACACCTCTTTTTCAAGCTGCTATTAATTGGAGAAAACAAACATTTGCTTATCTTGCTCATATTTCCAAAGAGATAGTCACTTTGCAAGATCTTGTACGAGATGATGGTGATAGTATTCTTCATACCGCGATTCGCGGAGAATATTTTGGTAAATTATATTTCCTTTGTTCCTTTTTAGTTGTCGATTTTTTAGAAAAAAATTGTTCCTTTTATTTGTGGTTTTTATAACTCAAATGCAACATTAACTCTTGTTTTGTCGATGAAACCCTTAATTATATAATGTGGAAGATAAATATATGAAACGAGACAATAAATAATTAAAGATGTTATCAAAAATATTCCATCAAACCTAGCAAAGTTATTTAGTTGATTTTTTGGGTAAGTGTAAATAACTTGTGTTAGAAATATATATCATGCAAAAGTATAGCTTATACTTTTAGAATGATTAGTTTGTTGGCATGGTATATAGGCCTAACATGAATTTTAAAAAGAAAAATATTCAAAAAAAGAAACTTATAGTTTTTGAAACATTTATAGCTGAAATAATATATAGTGATGTGAAATAAGAACGTACATTACTGTGAAAGTAATTTATACTTATTTTTTAAAAAAATTGGGGAAGGGGAAATTTTATTAATAAGAGTGACACTAACCAAATTGCAATTGTCTCAGATGAGATTCGAACTTTTGTCCATTAAGATTACAAAGTCAAGCACTAACCACAGAACTTTGTCCATTAACTTTTGTTTTTTTTGGTAGAAACATATATTGACATATTGTCCTATAATTGGTTATATATATGTTATGTGATGAAACAGATTTGGCTGTGATAGTAGTACATTACTATGATTTCCTGAGCACACATCTGAACAAAGAAGAATCAACTCCTCTCAAAGTCCTTGCCACTAGACCTTCAGCCTTCAAAAGTGCAAGCAACCTTTCATGGTATAAGCGAATCCTATACCACTGTAAGTACATATATATGTGTTTGACAATTATGTAACATTAATATTATGAAATAAAAATGTACTATATGTAATATGAGTATTTAAATTTTTTTATTGCCAAATTAAGGTATACTTGTGGAAAAACTGGATGCTGAAAGAACAATGAGATCAAATTTGAGAAAGATGGAGGCTCGTCCAAATTCTGATATGAAGTTTCCAGAGAACTATACCACTTTATATTATTTAGTTTCTATAGGGTTGATGGCCACTCTATTCGGTATGCGATAAAAATGGATTCTAATGCATTGGTCTTCCTTTTTTATGTTTAATTTTTATGCTTTATTCTTTGATTGATGCTTAACTTACTGATACATGATTTAATGTGTCTTCACTGATACAACATCATAGATATTGGTTCCCCAAAATGGATAAGAACTTAACTTGAGCATGTAAAAAGAAGGAATTAGCTTGTGTCATAAGCTTATATATAAACTTTTTTGTAACTTTAGGTTATTACATGAAATTTGCATGTCATGTCTCTGCAGCTGCGTAAAACATACTGCAGAGTCGTTGAATTTAAGACAAAAAAAATCTAATTAGATTTTTCTTAGAACCAACAACTCTAGCAGTATGTCACAATTGTCGCAAAAGATCGAAACAAGCATGAATATTTGTAACTCTCTGTATTAACATACGTTTTCAAATACATTACTTAATATTAATGGTTAAAATATATTTATGTGGAGGTAATTGCAAAAAGATTTTAATTTGTTTCAATTTTGTTAGGAAAAAAGGTCTCAAAAAAGAAACAGCATGATACAGAAGATCCATCAAACGATACAGAGAAATATCCGGTTGGATTTTTGCCACCAAATTATGAAACCTTTCATCAATTTGTCAAGTCTGCATATGTACATACTCTTGGCCTTTCAGGAGTAGGTATGTCTTCTCCATACTAGTTGGCTACATTTGTCTAAGTGATATATTTTCATGGGATTAATTTTTATGCACGAAGATCATAAAATTCTATTTATACAAAGTATGATGTCATTTTGTTAAACTAGTTTTTAAAACAACTCTATAAATATCAACATAGTGAGAACTGATAGAGTAAAATAAATATTACTGAAAAAGTGTCAAGAAACAAAATCTTATTTCTCTAGAAGATATGTATGATGGGACGGTAATTAAACACGATTAACTAATTAATTGGACATTGGTCCGTTTTCAATTGATGTTTCTTAAATTTATAAGAGTTAAAGGATGTAAAGATTGCAAAGAAGAAGCACCTATGGAGTAGTCAGCTCTTGAAGGCATTGATGAAAAGACCTTATGCAGCATTCACGGGAAGTGGTGGTCGACCTACTGATAGGGAAATTGATTCTGACATGTATAATGTTTTTCCTCAATGGAAACAAGGTATATATGTACTTGTATTTGGATTAGGTGCAATAATTATGTCAGACAGTTTTTTATCTTAACCGTCCGACCTTAAATTAATGAACAAAATTGTTTCAAACTGATTTTGTTATATTATAATTGGACCGCCTGATTTCAGAACAAAAGCCAAGATAAAAATTGTATAATGCTATTAATAGGGGTGTTTGAATTTTAATTCCGATCAGGAAATAAAAGGTATTCTATACAAAGACTAAAATAATATTTGTTGTCCTTAATTTGTATTAATAATATTTTTCAGGTGGAGCCAGTAGGTTTGAAGAAGAAGAAGAAGAAGAACAAGAACAAGAACCAGAGCTAGAAGTCATAAAGAAAACAACATCAACTCCTAATGAAATAAAGAAGGAATATGAAAAGGAAATCAAGAAAAAGATGACACCATTTTTGGTTGCAGCAAAAAATGGAATAGTCGAAATGGTGAATGAAATTCTAATAAAAATACCAAGTGCCATTCATAACACTAACTCAAGAAAAGAAAATGTATTGCTTGTTGCAGTGAAATACAGGCAACCCCTTATTGTTGAAACCTTGAGAATGATTAAGCACTCAAAACCAGAACTTTGGAATAATTTGATTCTTGCAACGGATGAGGATGAGAATACAGTATTGCATTTGGCAGCAGAGGCATTAGGTGGTGATAAACCTTGGCAGATTGCTGGTTCTGCCTTGCAAATGATGTGGGATATAAAATGGTTTCAGGTACAATACTACAATTACAACCATTTACAATCTTTATCTCTTCCAAGTGAAAATGTTCGTACAAGTTGATCCATGTGATTTTTTATTTATTTATGTTAAATTGGAGCAGTACATCAAAAGCCTTGTGCCACAACACTTCTACTTCAGAAACAACAGCAGTGGCAAAACATCAAGAGAAATTTTCAAGAAAACACACAAAGGTCTTATAAAAGACAGCAGCGAATGGCTTAAAGACACGTCGGAATCCTGCTCCGTCGTATCTGCCCTTGTAGCCGGTGTTTCCTTTGCCACAGCAAGCGCTGTACCTGGCGGCACAACTGATCAAGGTAGACCGGTATTAGAAGGCAAGCCTGCATTTGATGTCTTCGCCATTTCTTCGCTTATCGGTCTCTGCTTCTCCGTAACCGGACTCATCATGTTCCTCTCTATTCTAACTTCTAGAAAACAAGCCAAAGATTTTCGTCGCGATTTGCCATTGAAACTTCTTCTTGGGTTAAGCTCTCTTTTTGTGTCCATTGCTTCAATGTTTGTTTCATTCTGCACGGGACATTTTTTTCTGCTTAGCCATAATTTTAAGTCGGTTTTGTTCCCAATTTACGCAGCAACTTGTTTGCCTGTGACTTTCTATGCTGTTGCACAGTTTCCTCTTTACTTTGATCTTATAACGGCTATTTTAACTAAGGTTCCAATGGCAACTGATAAAGGTGACAATTTATAATTAAGTGCTTCCATAGTGTGGTGTTGGATATATTTATATGGAATATGTAAAGTTTTTGATTCGATTTTTTTTCTTCTTGTGATTGTTATGTTTGTGTTGAAGTTGAGAATTTTTTGTATAATTTCGAGGTTAAGTTTTGATTTAATCATGATGTATGTTTAAAGTGTAATTCATATGTTACCGAGAGAATGTAATTGATTTAAGCTTGCAAGTTTGAGAATGTAATAGTAATGAGCAATGTTATTTGAACATCAATTTAATTGACAACTACATTGACAACCATGCTTTTACAAAGAAAATTATGTATTTACAAGAAAACTAAAGCAATAGAGAGAGAAAGTAAAAATATAATGTGAGTATGAGAGAGAAAGTTGTCACAAAAGTTGTTAAAAAATGGTTGTACAAATATCATTTCTCAATAATAATACACTATATATGAGTTCTGGCAAATCTTTGTAATTGTTTTTTGTTGCCATTCTTTAGTATAGTAGTTAATTATAATTTTGTGTTAGTTTTAAAGCTAAATTTGTTTCTAATGACTCATTTTTTGAGTCTGTATACTTATAAAGCCTAATTAAAACAAGGAACATAATTAAGAGTGGCTTGTTGGTATGGAGTGGAATGAGTTCGTAAGTTCAACTCCTTCACCAGTAATATAACGATTTGCAATCATCAATATTACATTGTTTCATGTAGAACTGGACTCAATTTTTTAAGCTATGTCTTGGGTTAGAGTCTTATGGATTGAAAAAAATGGTTGAAAGCCGAGAACTCCCGATCTTTATATATATAAATGTTAGATAGTCTCCAATCAACCCTAATTAACCCTAATCCCGCCCTTTTTGCGGGACTAAATATTTTTTTTTGAAAAAAAAGGTTTGTAGGGAATCAAACCAGGTACCCATAACAACTCCTCTGAGCTTTTACCACTAGACCACTAACATTTTTATTGAAACATTGTTGATTCTAAAATGGATATGCAATCCTAAATGCCTTTTATTTAAGCCACTAACACTCATTTTTATTGTGTTTATTTTTACGTTTGATCCCATTTTTATTTTTGTTGATACAAACTGAATGTTTCTAATTTACTTTTTTGATATTTTACATATCAATCACTCTCAATCCTCACTTAGTTGATTGTTTCTATGACTTTGAATGTAACTATAAAATTAATAATATAGCCGGTTTGATATTTATATATGGAACTCTACAAAACCCGTACATCGTACGGGTTAGAGTCCAGTGGAGATTAATTTATCAACAAAGTTGTGTATAGCAACTACATGGTTAAAAACCCTAAAACAATGATTATATGTCGGGTCATTGGACCGGCCAAAATTTACAACTCTAGTAACTACTTCTTTCACTATTTTTTTTTCTCTTGTAACCGATTAGACATATTTCTCCCCAACTTTTCTCGCAACTTATTTTCTCCATATTTTTGCTTCAAAGCTAGAAAGCAAATGATAAGCGTGATTTCAATTTCATATCACGACAAATGTGATGAGTGTGTTAAACATCTGTGACCTAACCTCAGTACTAGATGCCTCTCTAGCTTATTTATTTAAGAAAGAACCACTCATCACTCATAGCAAACATATTCATGACCAAACAACTCTCGTGCACAATCCTCATCTTCCCTTTTAATGACTATCTTTAACCTCCCTACTTTCTTTCCACAATTAACACCCACTTTAATCTCACTATACGTTGCATATGATATTACACCAAAAACCACCATTTCAACCTCCTTCATCTTCCCTCATTGGAAACTAAATCACCACTCCAATTGCAGCTCCTCCATCCACCATCATCATAAGATGCGGCTTCCTATGACCCTTTCGATTTTTATATATGCATGACAAATGTTAACAATTAGTTATTAGAATAATATTTGTTCTTTCGTTCGGTTTTGAATCAAGACCTCTAACTTTTAACTTTTAACTCAAACCAGTTGAGCTACACAACCCTAATGACCCTTTCTATTTATGGCCGGTTTTTTTTAAGATCATCTCCCAATTTCATGGTATCACCTCATGGACCAAATATGAAATAGTGTGAATGGTATCACCCGACTGGATTCAGTGAAATATAAGCAAGGGTTTCCACATCTTCGTGAACATGGAATGTAGGCACTCTTACAGATAAATCTATGGAAGTAGTGGAGACTATGACTATGAGGATGATTAATTTTATGTGCCAACAAAAAACTAAGTGGGTGGATGAAAAGATGAAAGAATTAAATAATTCAGGATTTAAATTTTGGTACATTGGTAAAGTAGGAATATCAAAAGAAATAAGTAGGACTATCAAAACAAACATCAAAATTGCACTTAAAATTCTTATTAGCAAATGAGTAGGACTATGAAACTATTAGTATTCTTTGAAAGAGCAAGAATGTAACAGCCCGATTTTCACTAGATTTAATTTTAATTGTTTTTATGTATGATTAATTATGCTTGTATGTGATTAATTGTCTATGTGTGTATTTTAGTGGGTTTTCGGCATTAGAAGGGTATTTTGGTCATTTTGTGAGTAAGGGTAAATTAGTAACTATGGTGAGGATTATTTTTAACGTTTCAAGTGAGAACCATTATTTTATTAAGTTACTAGTGAGTTGTAGTAATTTATTTTATAACCGGTAAGTGATCGTTATTATTATTTGTAATCGTTAGTGGATAGATACTTTGGGGGTTGGTTTATAAGTGTTGTGAGCCCATTAAGACACTAAGAGGGTTAAGCCCAATGTGTGGAGACTATATAAGCATTAGTCATTAAAGAAAATAGGGTTACACTATCATTTTACAAATTTTGAGAAGAGGTAGAAAGAGAAAGGGGCAAGAGGAAGAGAGGAGGGTTGTAGAGAAAAACTTGAAGAACCAAGAGGACCTAGAGATTATAGGAGCTTAATTGAAGCTTTTGCTAGGATTATTGTTTATTGAGGTAAGGGGGCTAGTTTTCATTCATAATCCTTTGTATAATCTCTTTTTCTCCTCAAATTAAAAAGTGCTTATTTGTGAAAAGTGATTATTGTGAATTTAATTCGTGAAATTCGTGCTTAGGTTTTGATGTAATGTTTGGGTATGTGAATTAAATGATAATTAAGTTGTTGATGATAAAATTACATGCTCAAGATGTGTATATATGTATACTTTGTTGATTTTGTGCAATCTGATGAAAAATGATGTTGTGGTTGTTGAATGATGGTGAGATCATGATTATATGATGTAGTTGTTGTTGTGTTATGATGTTCTCATCAATTTATGCTTTGGGTGTTGATGAAAGTATTGTTGTGATTGAATTGTGGTGATTTTGCAACTTTTGTGAAAATGGGTTGATAATGAAGAAGTTTGATTTTGATGATGTTGAAT